>LFRM01122489.1_pt1 | contig 28358 bp, 23 predicted proteins | sample 618341 | NCBI WGS metagenome assembly LFRM01 (sample SAMN03654438, study PRJNA283298) | anaerobic digester metagenome | isolation source: pool of bioreactors CSTR01a, CSTR02a, and CSTR03a thermophilic anaerobic... | place: Denmark: Kgs. Lyngby | collected 2014-05-21 | reverse complement strand
GTTTGGTTTACTAAAGGAGGTTTCTGAAAGACTTAATACCATATCCTTAAGGCTATCAAAATTCATAGCTGAACTAGTAAGGGTGTAGAGTGTGTCTTGAATAACTTCACTATCATAATTTGCAATTACATAATCAAAAGCATCATTTTTTACCTTAGCAATTGTTGGCTCGTCTAAGATATTATTTAAAGATTGAGGGTCAATCTGTAGTACATAATAATAATCTTTAAGTATTGATAAACAAAAAGAGTGAATCGTTGATATCTTAGCTGATGGTAGAAGAGTAATTTGTGTTTTTAAGTATTCGTCATCAGGATTGTCAAGGTAGGCCTTAGATAGGGCTTGGAGAAGTCGGTTTTTCATTTCTGCAGCCGCCGCTTCGGTAAAAGTAAGCGCAACAATTTGGTCAACACTTACTCTATCATTAATGATTCTTTTCATCAATCGCTGTACTAAGACCGCAGTTTTTCCAGCCCCAGCACTTGCGGATACAGTAATGTTTAAATCAGTTAAATTAATTGCTTTTAATTGTTCACTAGTCCACTTCATTTTCTATCTCCTTGTTTAGTTTTTGGTTTGGATAAATTTCCTTCTTAAAATTTTTGGTTGTCTTTGATTGACAAATACTTTGATACTCACAAAAAGCACAAGGGTTATTAATTGGTACACAATCAATAATTCCTTTCTTTAAATTGTTATAAATGTCATCATAAATCTGATAAAGAATAGTTGTAACAGTTTCAAAGTTTTTTGGCTTTCCATAAACAGCTAAGCCGGACTTATTTTCTACTAAACCGCCGACATAATCTTTACTTTCATAAAACTCGATTGGATCTTTAAAATGCCACCCAGCCAAGCGATTATTTTTTAAATAGTCGGCTTCAACCTCTACTTCTGAAGTAGGATAAAAGAAATCTTGAGATTTTTTAACTTCAGCATAGATCATTGATGTGTTTTGAGTGCGCATAGTGTGGTAAAAAGCCCCAGCTGGTTGTAGTTGATACTTTTCACTCATGACTAAAAGATAAGTGATGAGTTGTAACTGTAGGCCTTGCTTAAAGAGTTTTTCACTTAAGTTTTGAGGACTGCTTTTAAAATCGATAACCCGGATTGAATCAAGATATTGATCAGTTCGATCAACAAAACCTTTTAATTTAATTTTATTGTTTATTGTATATAAAAACTCTGCTTCAGCCTCAATTGGCTTAAACGTTGTATCGGCTTCGACTTTTTTTAAATGATCTAAGACATCAACTAATTGGCGAATTAATAATTCTTTAATCATTAACATTTTTTTGTCATTGGGATAAAGCGTTTCTAGTGAGATTGAAAGTTGATTAATAAGACTAATAAGATCAATATCTTGTAGTGGTTTTTTATTTAAACTTAAATCAACAACAACTTGTTCCATAACTTCATGAATTATACTTCCTATGTAAGCATAGGACAAATCAGGGAGTTGTTGCGGGTATAGTTTTAATCCGCTTTTTAGAAAGTAGGAATAGTTACAATTGTTATATTGTTCAAAAGATGAAATAGAACCAAATAACATCTCATCCTTAAAGAACAACTTTTTAGCGATGTCTTCATCTAATGTGTGACTTTTAAATTCAAAGGTATCATTTTCTATTAAAGGATAGCGTAGTGCAGTAGCTTTATTTTTCTTTGCATAATTAACCAGAGGAAATGAAGGTTCAATACCTTTTCCAGCATAAGAACTAAGCGGGTAAAAAATATAAATATTTTCTCCATTAAGGATTAAGTCTTGTTCTAAAAGTTGGTTACTAAATCTTTTTTCCTTGCTAGGGTATGTTAAATTGGCAACATATTTCTCGTCAATTACACCAGTTTTTTTATCAATAACGGGAAAGTTATTTGCGCTAGCGCCTAGAATTATTAGATCCTTTTTATCAAAGTAATAATGATTATTGCTTTGGCTAACTACAACATTATTTATATCAACATTATTTATACCAGGGTTTAATAGAAGATTTTGAAGAATTGGCCAAATGTTATTACCGGTATCTAAGACTTGCTTATTGTTAACTAATACTTGGCGTAATATTTTTAAATCGTCACTTTGACCCTGGTCTAAGAAATAGTTGAAGAGATTTTCAACTAATTGTAGTTTTGTATTATATTGTGCCAATTTAGTAATTGTGGGCTTAAGTTTGTCGATTATAACTTTTGAAGTTTCGCCTAATTGTTGATAATAGTCTAAATTACTCTTGTGGACAATATTATCTGTGAGCGGTTGGTATTTATATTCTAAAAGACTCTTTAAATCAAACTTAAAAAAGTCATTTAACTTAATAAGACTTGTAATGTTTTCTAAGTTTAAGGGATTACTACTCAAAAACTCAACCACACTAGCTTTTGATTGATCTTCTATTAGTTTTAACAAACTTATAAAGTTAATAAAAAACGTTTTATTTTCGGTTTTGTTAACTAAAGTAAAGTTTATATTATAACGCTTATAAACTTGTTTAATTAAAGGTAAATAATCGCTATTTAAAGCTATGACTTGGGCCCTTGACAAGTCTTTGTCAATAATCATTTGGGCGCTGGCTTCAACTTCGCTTCGTTTGTTGTTTGCATAGTAAAGTTTTATTTTGTTTAACTCTAATTCTTTTTGTGAATATTCTTTTATCTTATTTGCTTTTAATAAATTAACTACTTCTTTTAAGTAATTACTACTAAGTTTTTGCTTTGAAAGGTAAACATTTTCTAGTAATAAGGGGGTTATTATCAATTCTAAATCATTTAATGTTTTTATTTCATTTGGGACAATTTTATATATTGTCTCAAATATCAATTTTAAGTCTTGATCTTTAAGACTTGATGCTTCTAAGTCATTAGGCTTAATGTTATATAAGTACATATCAATATGAAAATCTTTTATCGATTTAATAAAGGTTGAGTTTTCGACATATGAAAAAAGTACTTTTAATTGATCTTTTAGAGCTAGTATTTCAGCTTTCAAAATTGTGTCATAGTCATCTTCATATTTTGGGACTAATTGATCAATAAATGCATTTAGCGGAAGTAGGGTTGTATTAACAACAAGATTATTATCTTTTAATAACTGTCTTGAGATACTATCGTGTTGATATTTTGGGGCAATAATCTTAATCATCATGACTCTCCTTAACTTTTATTTCAATTTCTACATTTTCAAGTTTTTTGATTTCAGCTTGGCCACTGGTCATTTCTTTTATCATATTAGTAAAGTTTTCATCATTATTCAAAAATATGAAACTTACTTGCATCTGGTAATCCTTTTCTAAAAGTTGTTTATCACTTAAAAGATGCTCAATTTGATCTGCGTATTTGTAGTCAACAATGACTTGATATTTGTCCATATTAACAACTTTATACAAGGTTGTGGAATTAAGGGCATCGTTAACACCTTTTGAGTAAGCTCTAATTAGCCCGCCGGCTCCAAGTTTAACGCCTCCATAGTATCGAACGACAACCGCAACAATTAGCTCCATATTTTTCTTTCTCAGTATTTCTAACATAGGAAGTCCGGCAGTTCCTGAAGGTTCTCCGTCATCATTAGAACTTTGAGTGTTTTCATCTATTAATACTGCCTGGCAATGATGGGTGGCTTTAGGGTGTTCTTTCTTTATTTGTGCGATGTAATCAATTGCTTCTTGCTGAGTATTTACTCTTTTTAAGTAGGTAATAAAACGTGATTTATTTAAAGTGAATTCATCTTCAACAATATCTTTAATTCTAAACATAAAATCCCCTCACTTATTATCATTATAACTTTATTCTAGTTTTATATAAAGGTGATATCCAATTGATATGAAGTGGGTATAATTTTTGATACTAAGGCCTTAATGTAAATATGTTAAAAAAGTTGCCACTATCAATTTCTGCAAGCTCGCTTGGTCAGAAATTGTTAACTAAGTAAGGAGCAAAGTTTATTAATTTATTGTATAATAATATTAGTAAGGGGTTGTTTGAATGATTTCAAATTTACAAAAGCGTTTAAACTTAAGTGATGAACAAAAATTGAAAATCGAAAAAGAACAAGCAGATGTTGTTTTTAACCATAAAATTATAATTGCCATCGTAGTTATATTTTTTATTAGTTTAATTGCCCAAGCTATTACAAAAAAACCTTTTATTTTTTCGGGTCTCTTTTTTATAGTAGTGCTTTTAATTGCAGGCATTATTTTATATGAGAGAGAGAGAAAAGAATTCAGTCTTATTGTTAAAGATGTAATTATAAGAGGACTATTTCAAGAACAATTTAAAAATGTCGTATATCAACCAGAGAAGGGTTTAAGCGAAGCATTTATTAAAGAGAGTGGTTTATATCAAATGGGTAACCGCTTTTATAGTGATGATCTGCTATCGGCAACTTATAAAGACGTCGGCTTTATTCAGTCAGATGTTTTGATTCAGCAGGTCACTAGCAATGGTAAAACAACAACGACAACAACATTATTTAAAGGTCGTTGGTTAGTTTGTGACTTTATAAAAAACTTCGAAGGATACCATCAGATTAGGGCTAATGGATTCTTTAAAAACAAAAAACCTTTTAGATTCTTTGGGGATACATTAAGTGAGTTTGAATTTGAAGACCAAACATTCAATGATAACTATACGACCTATACTAGTGATAAACGGGAAGCCTATTATTTAATTAATCCAGGGTATATGCAAAGAATTGATAACTTATCAAATTTTATTAATAAAGAAGTTGTTTATGGCTTTCTTAATAACAAATTACATGTGGCCATCTATAATAATGAAGATGCCTTCGAACTAAAGGGCAATAAAATAAATGAGGACTTTGTAAAAAGAATTGACGCTGATATTGAACTAATTAAATTGATTATTGATGAGTTGGACTTAGAGTTAGATATATTTAAATAAAATGTGGAGGAATATATAATGCGAGAAATTGTTATTGGCTTAGTAAGTGTTTTAGTTTTGATATTGATTTATTATGTTGTTGTTTACAACAAATTACAGCGTCTTTTAAACAATGCAGAAGAAGCATCATCAGGAATAGATATTGCCTTAAATAAGCGTTTTGATTTAATTACAAACCTTGTTGAAGTAGTTAAGGGATACAGTAAACATGAAAGCGAAGTTTTTAGAGAAATAGCTGCCATTAGAAATAACCTAGTTAGTGCCCGCGATATTGCCAATGAACAAATGGAAGTGGCGGTTGGCAAATTAAGTGTCGTTGTTGAAAGCTATCCCCAACTGAAGGCAAGTGAACAGTATTTAAATCTTCAAAAAAACATGACTAATGTTGAAGAACACTTACAAGCATCTCGTCGTTTATATAATCGGAGTGTAACAGAATTAAATAATGTGATTAGACAATTTCCAACCAGTTTTATTGCTAAAAATCACGCGATTAATTCAAAAGACCTATTTGCAACAAGTGGAGATTATTCATCAAAGCCCGAACTAAACTTTTAATCAGATTTATAACTATCTTGAGATTGTTGTAATCAAGATATCAAAATGAATAATAAATCGAAAATGTGTTAATATAAAAATAAGAAACAAATCTATCGAGATTATAAAATAATTAATTTTTAGAGGGTGATAAAAATGAAGGTAATATTTTTTAGATTACTATTAGCATTTGTGTTTTCAGGCATGATTGGCTATGAGCGTGAGGTAAGTGAAAGCAACGCGGGTTTAAAGACGCACATCTTAGTTGCAATCGGAGCAACGATTGTTGCCTTATTACAAATTGAAATTATCGGTTACGTCCGAGAGTTAGCTTTAGCAAACCCAGGTGGTCCGATTAACGTAACTTCAGATGCCTCAAGATTAATATCACAGGTTGTTAGTGGTATTGGGTTTTTAGGTGCTGGAGCAATTATTGTTACAAAAAGAAATATTTCAGGATTAACGACAGCTGCATCAATTTGGACAGTTGCAAGTCTTGGGTTGGCAATTGGAATGGGTTTTTATCCGCTAGCGTTTATAGGTTTTCTGTTTGTATTACTAACACTATTTATATTTAAAAGAGTTTTACATTTTTCTAATCCATATCGAATCATCGTTAGATACGTTGGTGGAGCTCAGACGCTTATATCGATTAAAGAAGTTTTAAGTGATTTGTATTTAGAATATGAACTTACTTCTTATCGTAGCGAGTTGTTTGCTGACCATGTGATTCATGAAAATGTTTTTAAGTTTAAAGATTTTAAAACTGAACCTTTTCAAGAACTTGTTTCAGAACTGTCTGTAATTCCAAACATTGTTAGTGTAGAAAGAACAAACCTTATCTAAAATTAATGTTATGCAAATAAAATACAATAAAAACTTTTAAGTTTATACAAATATAAATTTAAAAGTTTTTTATTGTGACTATCACAAGCGATATAATAATGGTTGAATCTTAAAAACTCTAATTATGATACAATTTAGTAGTAAATAATTAATGACAGATCGAAAATTAATTATTTTAAAGATTAGAAATGAGCAAATAGATAAAGAGGTAAAATATGAATAATTTTAGAACGTTTATAAATAAACTCCAACAAGCAATACTTGGCTTTGCCCAACAAATAATGATTCTAGCTTTAGTTTTAGGGACAATTGGATTTTTAATATTTGAATTACTTTTTAGCCAACCGATTAATTTAAATAATGGTTTTATGATATTAATCATTTTTGTGCTGATTTGGATGTTTATTATGACGCTACCCATAAATAGAAAAGATCAACAATCAAGACCACAATTTGATGATAGTGTAAAAACTAAAGGAAATCATAAACTAACGGTTACATTGGTCATGGTTTTATTAGCAACACTCTTAATCGCGCTAAATGCCCTGACATCTAGGGTTCTAATGTCCAAGCAATATGCGAATTTGATTGGTGATATTGAAACGGTTGATTTTAAAGATATCTATAACGAAGACAATCTAATTGAATCATCATATATTGATAAAAATGCAGCTTTGATTGCCGCTGAAAAAAAGATTGGTGAGCTTGCTGACTTATCCTCGATTTATACTGTCGATGTTGATAACTTCTCAAAGATTAAGTATAAAGGAAAATTAGTTAGAATTGCACCACTAAAACATATTAACTATAATTATCGATTAAGAGAAAATAATAAGGGTATTCCTTACTATGTCATGGTTGATGTTAGTGACAATAAAACAAGTGCTAAGGCTGAATTGATTAATATAGCTGACCACCCGATTAAATATTCACCAAACGCAATGTTTTTTAAGTCTTTAAAAAGAGTCGCCTTTATGCACAATCCAACCCATACTTATGGGCGGGCAACCTTTGAGCTAGATGAAGGTGGTGTGCCATACTTTAGTATCCCAATTTTGGGCCATAAATTTTTTGGTGTCAATGGTGATTATTTGAAAAAAGTTTTACTCGTTAATGCAAGTACTGGAGACGCAGTTGAATATGAGCCGGAGGATGTACCAACGTGGGTTGATCGAGTTTATCCAACCAATCTAATGTTAAATCAAGCTTCTGACCACTTTACTTTAAAAAATGGTTTTTGGGGACCAAAAGATATGATTTGGTCTAACCGGGTTGGTCTAAAGACAATAGATACACAAATTGATGATTACAACTATATTACAATTGATAATGATATTTATATATTTACAGGTGTTAGACCACTTAGTGGAGAAGGAAGTTCTACAACAAGCATGCTTTATATGAATATTAAGACAGGCAAGGTAAAAGAAATGAATCTGGCTGGGGTAAGTTTAAAGGCTGCTGAAATAGCTGCTACAGAAAGTGTTATTGAAAAAGGCTACACTGCAACAACTCCAAACCTTTTAGACATTGCAGGTCATCCAACTTATGTTATGACTTTAAAAAGTGAATCGGGGACAAGTTATGGTTTTTCTATGATTAACTATACTGACTTAAACCTAAATGCTTTTGGCAATTCACTTTATGAAGTTAGAAAAAACTATTTGACAGTTATGGGCGGTAATTCCTCAGTTGTAAGTGATGATACAATCGAAGGTGAATATACTATTCAAGATATAAAAAGTGTCACCATCGAAGGCAACACTCAGTATTTTATTCGTTTTGGTGAAAAAGCAGAAGTTTATACTGCTGATATTAACTTAAATAGTTACTTACCATTTATTATTGCAGGTGATAAAGTTAGTATCTCTACTCAAGGAAACGTAATTACTTATTTTGAATTAGTAGAAGTCGATTAGAATTATTTAAAAGTTAATTAAATAGTCCGTTAATATTAGTCGTAGAGTATTCATTTACATCTACGGCTTTTTTTGTTTAAAATAATGTGATTTTTAACAATGTCCCAAACATTTATAAAATTCATCAAATATAAGTGTAAAGGTAATGGAACTTAGTAGCCAAATTATTTATCAATTTATGTGTGGGATAGGTGAAATCTGGCTTGACATCGCTTACATTAGAAGGTATAATCAGAGTATGTTAAGGTTTTGTAAAGAAACCATTAAGAGAGGGAGGACAATAAAATGTCTAAAAAATTAATTACTTCGCTTCTTGCTATGTTTTTAGTCTTATCATTAGTTACCGCTTGTGGAACTAAAGATGACGATGAAAAGCAACCAGATCAAGAAGTGGTCATGACTCATGAGGAATTAGTAGAGGCTGCAAAAGCTGAAGGTAAAGTTGTTGTATATTCAACTACTTCAAGAATTGCGGGAGCAGCAGAGAAATTTACAGCAAAATATGGGATAGAAGTTGAATCATCAAATTTAAAAGATGGGGAACTTATTGAAAAGGTTTCACGTGAGGTTTCAGGAAATATTCAAGGTGCAGACTTAGTTCTAGCACAAGATAGTGGACGTGTTGCTGGTCAATTAATTAATCCAGGATACTTAGTGAACTATGTTCCAGAAAGCTTTAAGGATATTATTCCAGAGCATTATCATTCACCATTAGCATTCCAATTAGTTAATAAAGTATTTATTTTCAATAGTGAAAAAGGCGATGACCCAGTAATTGATAACGTTTGGGAATTAACAGAGCCACAATGGAATGGTCTAGTACAATTTAAAGATCCTAACCAAGAAGGTGTTAACTCTAACTTCCTGACGATGGTTACTTCTAAAGAATGGTCAGATAAATTAGCTGAAGCTTATAAAGATCATTTTGGAAAAGAAATTGAATTAACTACAGACAATGCAGGATTTGAATGGTTAAAAATGTTCTTTAACAACGGTGTTGTTTTAGGTACAAGTGATACAAACATTTCAGAAAACGTTGGTATAAAAGGTCAAGCTCAAACAGGTATGGGATTATTTGTTTATTCTAAAACTCGTTTTGATGAAACTAAAAACCTTTCATTAGCGCCAATGACTAATATTAAACCATTCTCAGGATTCTATTATCCAATATATCTTCAATTAACAAGTAATGCTCAAAATACAGCAGCAGCAAAACTGCTTATTGAATTTCTATTAACTGAAGAAGGATACGAACCATGGTCATCAAACGTTGGAGCATATTCAAGTAATCCAAATATTCCAATTAATGAAGGCGACCACCCACTAGCATTTTGGGAAGAAATCTTAGTATTAGAAGACCCAGATTTCCTATATGAAAATCGTAGTCAAGTTGAAGAGTTCGTAAATAAAGTTATTAATGAGTAATAAGTAATAACTAATATATTTAACTATAAACCTTGAAAGAGGTTTATAGTTTTAGATAAGGGGTGTTTTATGTCAATAAAGAATAGTTTGAAGGCTTATTTTAGTAAGCCACAAAATGTTATATTGGTCATGCTACTAGCCGTTTTATCATTCCTGACGATGTTCCCTTTATTATCTTTAATAAAAGATACAGTAACCGTACATCCATCAGAGTTGATGAGTATACCGGGATCGAGTGTTGGAGATTTAACGTCATTCCATTGGAAGAAAGTATTCTTCGATGGTGAAAATAGTAAAATCATGTTTTATAAGCCATTGTGGAATACAATTAAAATATCAATTGGAAGTTCATTTTTGGCAATTACTTTAGGGGGTTCTGTGGCTTGGTTAATTACTAGGTCAAACCTTAAGTTTAAAAGTTTAATAAGTACGTTGTTTGTCCTTCCATATATAATGCCATCATGGACATTAGCTATGGCTTGGTTAAACTTCTTTAGAAATAGTCATATCGGTGGTGCGCCAGGATTATTTACAGCACTAACAGGGATCGCAACTCCAAATTGGTTTGCCTATGGTCCATTTCCAATAGTTATGGTATTGGGTCTACACTATGCGCCTTTTGCATATATCCTTGTAGGTGGAATTCTTAAAAATATGGATGCTAACTTAGAAGAAGCAGCAACCATTCTTAAGACAAGTCGTTTTAAAATAATGACTAGAATTACGATTCCAATTATAATGCCAGCAATACTATCAACATTCTTGTTGACGTTTTCGTCATCAATGAGTGCCTTTGCAGTACCGGCCTTTTTGGGGACGCCAGTTAGATATCAGGTTTTAACTACGCAGTTGTATCGAACTCTAAATGGTTTAAACCCAGGCTATGGTTATATTATGGCAATTGTCATGATTGTTATTGGTCTTGTCATTTTAATGTTTAACCAAAGATATGTTGGAAAGCGTAAATCATTTACAACAGTAACTGGTAAGAGTTCACAAATATCACTAGTGGACTTAAGAAGGTTAAGAAATGTTATTTCATATGGTTTATTGACTTTCTTAATGTTGATAGCTGTTGTTCCGCTAATCACATTTGCGGTTGAATCATTTATCCTAGCACCAGGTGATTATTCTTGGTCTAACTTTACAACTCTATTTTGGACAGGCGAAGGCCGTTTTGATATAGGTGGTGGAGAACCAGGTGTTTTACGTAATAGATATATTTATTTAGGTTTATGGAATAGTATTAAACTTTCAGTAGTTGCATCACTAATTGCTGGTACTTTCGGAATTTTGACAGGCTATGCAGTTGTAAAAGGGAAAAATTCAAAACTTGCAGTATTTGTAAATAATTTAGCTTTCTTCCCATATTTAATGCCATCAATGGCTTTTGGTGCAATATACTTATCAATGTTTTCTAAGCGAAATCTATTTATACCTTCGCTCTATGGAACTTTCTTCTTGTTAGCCTTGGTTGGTTCAGTTAAATACCTGCCTTTTGCTTCAAGATCAGGAGTTAATGCGATGTTGCAGCTGAGTGATGAAATTGAAGAAGCCGCTATAATACAAGGAGTTAGTTGGAGAAAGAGGATGACAAAGATTATCTTCCCAATTCAAAAATCAAGCTTCTTGTCCGGATATTTACTTCCGTTTATGTCGGCAATGAGGGAGTTATCATTGTTTATTTTGCTAATAACTCCGGCAAATCGAGTTCTAACTACAATGTTATTCCAATATAATGAAAAAGGTTGGAACCAATACGCAAATGCAATTAACCTAATGATTATTGCTATTGTATTAATCTTTAATACCTTAGTTAATAAGTTTACAGGTGCTTCAATAGATAAGGGGATAGGTGGATAAAATGCCAGAAATTATTTTAAAAAATGTAACAAAAAAGTTTGGTGACTTTGTTGCAGTCGATAATTTAAGTATGACAATAAAAGATGGGGACTTTATTACATTATTAGGTCCTTCAGGGTGTGGGAAAACTACAACACTAAGAATGATTGCAGGACTTGAAACTCCGACAGAAGGCGACATCCTAATTGATGGGAAAGTAGTTTTTTCAGCAGAACATGGAGTAAATGTAACTCCAGATAAGCGAAATGTTGGATTTTTGTTTCAAAACTATGCACTATGGCCACACATGACGGTATATCAAAATATATCATTTGGTCTAGAAAATATGAAATGGAATAAAGATCGAATTAAAGCGCGTGTTCAAGAAATAGTTGAAATGTTAGAAATTGAACAATTTCAAGAACGTTATCCAAATGAGTTATCAGGGGGTCAGCAACAACGTGTTGCTATTGCTAGAACCCTAGCACCAGGACCTAAGGTATTATTTATGGATGAGCCGTTAAGTAACTTAGACGCTAAATTAAGAATGGATATGCGTACAGAGTTAAAACGTCTTCACGTTGAAACTGGATCAACATTTGTTTATGTTACCCATGATCAATTAGAAGCGATGACGCTTTCAACAAAAATATGTTTATTAAAAGAAGGGGTTTTAAATCAATACGAACCACCTTTAGACATTTATAATCGTCCAATAAATACATTTGTCGCAGACTTTGTTGGTAATCCAACAATGAACTTCATTGATGCGAAAGCTACTAATGTAAACTTTGATGAAATCAAAGTTGAGTTTAATGGAGTTAACACATTATTTCAACCAAGTGATGGCCAAGTAACACTATCGGAAAATCAAGAAGTAATTCTTGGCGTTCGTCCAGAATATATAAAAATAAGTGAAAAAGGTAGTTTAGTTGGGAAAATATATTCAACCCTACCATCCGGACTTGAAACAGTTGTAAAAGTTGACTTTGAAGGTCTTATCTTAACAGTTGTTGTCTTTGGTGATGTTGACTTTATAGTTGATGAAGAATTAAGGTTTGACTTTACTGGAGATAGGTGTATATTATTTGATAAAGATACAAAGGAATTTATAACACAGGGGTCACTAACAGTAGTAACCTAAGTTAGAAGGAGAAACCCAATGAATAAAATTTTAATAGTTGACGATGAAGCGCACATTGTTGAGTTTCTCCAACTAAATTTAGAAAGAAATGGTTGGCAAACAATAATTGCTAAAGATGGTGAAGCTGCGATTCAAAAAGCTATAAAACACAAACCAGACTGTATTTTGTTAGATATCATGATGCCAAAGGTTAATGGCTTTGAAGTATGTCGCAGAATAAAGGAAATTGAAGAGACAAAGTTAATACCAGTCATTATAATTACGGCAAAAAGTGAAGAAAGTGATATGGTTCTTGGTTTAAACCTTGGTGCAGACGATTACATCGTCAAACCATTTAGATTGCGTGAACTTTTCGCAAGAATTGATGCAGTGACAAGAAGATTTCAAAACGCATCTAGCTCACAAACATCACTTGATAAAACTATTGATATCGGTGACTTGAAAATTGACTTATCGCGCTATTCTGTAACAGTGGACAAAACACAAATCCATCTAACTCCAAATGAGTTTAATATTTTGCTTGAATTGGCTAATAATCTTAATAAACTTACTTCTCGTACCTGTCTTTTTGACTCTTTAGATTCAGATGAGACCAGCGATGAAAGTAGAACTATTGATGTTCATATAAGCAATTTAAGAAAGAAAATTAAAAGTGATAAATTTTCAATTGAAACAATAAGGGGTAAAGGATTTATTTTAAATGGTTAGCATTTATAAAATATCATTAAATGAGTATATATTTAGTGTTACAACAATAGCTGTAATCCTTACAATAACTTGTGTCTATTTGGTTTTTAAATTAGTAATTCAAACACAAAAATTAAATAAATTCCGTTATCGCCTAAAAGTCAAAAATGAACAAGCTTATGAAAATCTCCAATATGAACTACATCGAAGGCGTTTGAGCTTTGATCGAAACAATATTACAGCTAACTACATAAACTCTGTTTTTCAAACAATGGAAGATGGTTTTGTAGTATTTGATGAGAGTCAAAACATAATTTTAATCAATCCGAGTGCTATTAAACTTTTAAATGCAGATAAAGGTGTTTTCTTTAAAGCTGATAGCAAATTATATGGAGAAAAATTTCAAGAAATGACTAGGATTTGCCAAAAAGTATTAGAAACAGACACAAGTATCAGTGAAATTGTCAAATTTGATAATGATAAGTTTTATCGCTATACAGTTTCTAAAATTTTTGATAAGTATTCAGATGGCAAATTTATGGGTTTATTAGTTTCGGTTACTGACATCAGTGAGACTGAACAAAGTGATCGTTTGAAAAAAGAGTTTATTGAAAATATTTCCCATGAATTTAGAACACCAATGACGCTTATAACTGGATACATTGAGATGTTGCGGATGTGGCATGACTTAGAAGATGATGTAAGGGAACGCGCTTATGATGTCATTGAGTTTGAGACAACCAGATTAAATTCTTTAGTAGATGAATTAGTAACCTTATCAAAAGTAGATGGTGATTTCAAGCCAGAAACATCAATATTTGATGTAAATAAAACACTGGCTTTATTGGTGGAATCACTAAGAGAATTTGAAAAAAAACGTAATGTACAATTAAATTTAATTAAGCACAAAGATGAAATATTGCTAAGTGTCAGTAAAAATTACTTTATTCAGGCGGTTTCAAATATTATTGAAAATGCAATAAAATATACTTACAAAAAAGATACAATTGAGATAAAAATATCTTTAGAAGAAGATTTATGTAAAATAGAAATTAAAGATAATGGCCCAGGAATTGATGAGGGACATTTGCATCGGATTTATGATCGTTTTTATAGATTAGAAAAGGATAGAAATTCTGAAAGTGGTGGCAGCGGTTTAGGGCTTGCTATTAGTAAAGACATGATTACTTCAATGGATGGAAGTTTAAAAGTCATTAGTGAAGTAAATGTAGGGACAACTTTCATTATCGAAATTCCAATATTTAAAGGAGAATAATTTATGAATTTATTAATATTAACAGGTATGAGTGGTTCTGGTAAGAGTACTGCAATGAAGGCACTGGAGGATATCGGATACTATTGTATTGATAACTATCCACCATCATTGGTAAAATACATTCCAACAGTAGTTCAAGACTACCAAGAAAAAAGTCAAAATGTGGCAATTACCTTAGATATAAGAAGTTTTTTAGAGAAAGATGGAATGCATTCAATTTTTGAAGAGCTTGAAGATACTGGCGTTTTATACAGAACCTTATTTCTAGATAGTAGTGATGATGTTTTATTAAGAAGATATAAAGAAACACGTAGAAATCATCCATTAATGGAAAAAAATCATTTGGACTTAGAAGGTGCAATTAAGTTAGAACGTGAATACATGAATGAGGTAAAGTACTCAAGCAACTATGTATTTGATACTTCGCATGACGGAACTGCTCAACTAAAGCAAAAAATAAGTCAAACATTTGGAGATGGAATCAAAGAAAAGTTAAGAGTTAACTTAGTCTCTTTTGGTTTCAAGTTTGGAATTCTTAAAGATGCAGACCTTATATTTGATGTTCGTTGTCTAAAAAACCCATTTTATGTAGCTGAACTAAAAAATAAAACCGGCGAAAGTGAAGACGTAAGAGATTATGTTATGTCAACTGGAGCAGCGAAGGGTTTGTATAAACAAATTGAAGACTATTTAAACTATTCAATTCCACTATACCACTTGGAAGGTAAGTCCCAGCTAGTCGTAGGAATAGCATGTACTGGTGGAAAACACCGTTCTGTTACCTTTGCTAAACTGCTCTCCCAATCATTAAAATTTGATAATGCAGTTGTCCAAGAACAACACCGAGATATTGACAGGAAATAAATGATAAAAGAAAATAATGAAATTAAATTTGGGTTAGGTGGTTGGAGAGAAATTATTGGTGAGTCATTTACTAGGGATAATGTCCAAAAGATAGCCTACGCTGTCTTAGACCAAGTAGATGAAAAAGGTATAGTAGTTTCATATGACAGAAGATTTTTATCTAAAAATGCCGCTAAGTGGGTTTCTGAAGTAATGGTTGCTTATGATAAAAAAGTATTCTTAATAAACCGACCAATGCCAACACCAGTATTAATGTATACAGTAAAAGAAATGGGTGTCAACTGTGGTATAGCAATTACCGCAAGTCATAACCCTGCAGAATATAATGGCATTAAGGTAATAACAAAAGGTGGCCTAGACGCCGATATTAGCTTAACAAATGAAATTGAGACAATAGCAAATAGTGTCGAAAAAGTAGACATAAAAAGCTTAATTACTGCTAAAAAAGCAGGTATTTATAAGGAAATTAATCCTGTTAATGATTATATAGATGCAGTCTTAGATTTAGTCGACAAGGATAAGATCATCGATGGTAGATTTAAAATACTTTTAGACCCTATGTTTGGGGTTTCAAAACATGCGTTATCAACTTTATTGTATTCATGTAGATGTGAGGTTGAAGTAATTAATGACAGTCATGATGCATTTTTTGGAGGAAAATTACCTTCGCCTAGTTTACACACCTTATCAAAGTTAAAAGAAATTGTTAGAAATGGTGATTATAACTTAGGTGTCGCAACCGATGGTGATGCTGATCGAATCGGAATTATTGATGAGAAGGGTAACTTTGTTCATCCTAGTATTTTAATCGCTCTAATTTATAAGTACTTACTTGAAGTTAAAAAGTTAAAAGGACCAGCCGTAAGAAACTTGACTACATCTCATTTAATTGATGCTATTGCAAAAAAGCATAATGAAAAAGTGGTAGAAGTAAAAGTTGGATTTAAACATATATCAGAAAACATGTTAAAACATAAGGCTTTAATTGGTGGGGAATCTAGTGGTGGACTAACCGTTAGTGGCCACATCATGGGTAAGGATGGAATCTTTGCAGCTTTAATAATTTTAGAAATGTTGGCAACAACAAAAATGACAATGAGCCAGCATGTCAATGCTTTATTTGAAGAGTATGGGGAATTCCATACATATGAAAAAAGTTTTAAAATAAAAGATGACCAAATTGAAGCTACTAAAAACAGGCTTTCAAATTACATCGCATCAAAAGCAGAAGAATTTAAGATGTTTGATTTTGACGGAATTAAAATTGTCTATCCTGATGATAGTTGGATTAGTGTTAGAGAATCCGGTACAGAGCCATTATATAGAATAATCGCCGAAGCAAAAACAAAAGAAAAAGCGAAAACATTAGTAGAAAAATATGAAAAGATAATTTTTAATAAATAATAAATTGTTCTATAATTATTCCCATAATATAGTATAAAATATTAATTAAAACCTATATCGTTTAACGTCATAATAAACTTGATTAAACACTGTTTAGTTAAGAATTATAACCAATTATTCGATTAGGTTTTTTTGTCTTTTTAATGTCCAAGTATAAATCAGAAAACAAACAATCTTGTAATCAGTCTGCTGTAAAGATACGGGATGATAAATAGTTGGTTTTTTGTTATAATAGTTAAAGCGAGGAGCTGAATATATTTGACAAAAAATCTTAACAAACAACAATTAGAAGCAGTTACTTCTGATGCAAAATATATAAGGATAGTAGCGGGGGCCGGTAGTGGTAAAACACGTGTTTTAACAACCAGGATTGCTCACTTAGTTAAAGAGTTAAATGTCTATCCTAATAAAGTCTTAGCTATCACCTTTACAAATAAGGCCGCCAATGAAATGAAGGAGCGCGTCCAATCTCAACTTGGAGATCAAGGTACTGGTGTTTTTGTTTCTACAATTCACTCTCTTTGTGTTAGAATCCTCAGGGAAGATATCATGGCTTTAAATTATCCAAAAAACTATACTATAGTTGATAGCCAGGACCAAAAAACGATAATTAGAGAAGCCTACAATGATTTAGATATCGACCGTAAACAGTATTCTTTTGGTTTGCTTTTAAACTACATTTCTAATAATAAAACAGCTTTAGTAAGTGTTGACAGAGCCTTTGAATTAGCTGGAAATAATAAGATTGAAAAGACAAAAGCTGAAGTGTATAGGTTTTATCAAACACGTTTAAGACAATTATATGCCTTGGACTTTGATGACTTATTAATTTTTACTTACCGTCTTTTCAAAACATTTCCTGAAGTTTTAAAGAAGTGGCAAAATAGATTTAACCACATCCATGTCGATGAGTTTCAAGACGTTGATAATATCCAATATAGTATTGTCAAAGATTTAGTTGGAAAAAATAATAGTCTTTATGTAGTTGGTGATCCTGATCAAACCATATATACATGGCGTGGAGCTGACGTTGGGATTATTATGAATTTTGAAGACGACTTTAAAGGTGCTAAAACAATAATACTAACGGAAAACTACCGTTCAACATCACCAATTCTAAAAGGTGCTAATAGTATGATTATAAACAATAAAAATAGGGTTAAAAAAGATCTCTTTACCAAATCAGAATCAGACAAGCTAATATTACATTACAGCGGTGCTGGTCAGGAGTATGAAGCGAATTGGATTTCAAGTAAAATAGAAGATCTAGATGCTGACTTAGTTGAGTACAAGGATATCGCAATTTTATATCGCTCAAACTACTTGTCAAGAGCTCTTGAAAAAGGCTTGCTTGATTATCAAATACCCTATGTTATTTATGGTGGAACACGATTTTATGATCGCCAAGAAGTTAAAGATGCCCTATCTTATTTAAGAATGGTCATCACAAGTGATGACTTAGCCTTTACTCGCGTAATTAATAATCCAAGACGTGGGATAGGTAACAAGAGTATGGATGACATTAGAAAGACTAGTAAGCAACATGATGTTTCAATGTTTGATGTTGTTAAAGACTTTAATGTGCTAAGTGGCAAGGCTGCCCGTGAAGCTAAAAAGTTTGTTGATTTAATTGAAGAAGCCAAACAAATTGAAACGGTCTTTGTCGATAAAATATTAAATAAATTACTTCAAGATAGTGGCTACATTAAAATGTTAGAAGATGCCAATGAGACCGACCGCTTAGAAAACTTAAAAGAACTTATGAATGACATCGAAACTTTTATGAAAACCCATGAGGCTGGAACCTTGGAAGAATACCTCCAAGTAATTAGTTTGTATACCGATCGGCAAGACTATGACACTGGAAGTTATGTACAATTAATGACTATTCACGCAGCTAAAGGTTTAGAGTTTGACTATGTCTTTGTTGCAGGTATGTCTGAAGGAATTTTTCCAAGTGAAAGAACCTTGGCTGAAGGCATTGATGGACTTGAAGAAGAGCGCCGTCTTGCCTATGTTGCCTATACTAGGGCTAAAAAACAACTGTTTTTAACTGAAAGTGGTGGCTATGACTATGTTTTAAATAAAAGCCGGACCCCTTCTAGATTTATTAATGAAATTGATGACGAATATATTCGTCATATTGGAGCACGTTTTGAAAACAAGAGTTCAGAAACTTTCCCGAAACCAAAAAATCCACAAGGTGATCGTTTAGCCCAGCTTGATACAAGTGGGATAAAACTTCATCCAGGTCAAAGAATCGTTCATTCAAAATATGGTGAAGGTGTTGTCATATCTGTAAATAATGGGATTGCTGAAATTGCCTTTATGCATCCACATGGAATAAAAAAGATAATCGAAGGTCACGCTTCAATAACTGTAAGTAGTGCCAATCTTCGTCATTGAAAGGAGCATTTATGTCTAAGTCAAGATTAATAAAATTAAGAAAAGAATTAGAAAGACATGGACACTTATACTATGTTTTAGATCAACCAGAAATATCAGATTTTGAGTATGATAAGTTATTACAAGAACTAATCGATTTAGAAGATAAATTTCCAGATATGGCTGATCCCAACTCACCAACACAAAAAGTTGGAGGCATAGTTTTAGATGAGTTTAAAAGAGTTAAACATGAGAGTGAGATGTACTCTTTAAATAATGCTTTTTCTTTTGAAGATTTAAAGGCTTTTGACCAACGCATAAAGAGAAGTTTAACAAATTATCAATATGAGGTAGAATATAAAATTGATGGATTAGCAATGTCTTTATTATATGAAGATGGACAATTTGTGCAGGCGGTGACTCGTGGTGATGGAGTTTTTGGCGAAGATGTTTCAAATAATATAAAAACTGTGAAATCCTTACCTTTAAAAATTGACTATCCCCATAAATTAGAACTTCGGGGAGAAGTAATCATTAATAAAGATGATTTTGAGAAAATCAACAAACTAAGGGCAGCTAATGAGGAAGTATTATTTGCTAATGCAAGAAATGCAGCCGCTGGTTCTGTAAGACAGTTAGACTCAAAGATTGCAGCAAAGCGAAATCTTGATGGGTTTTTCTACACTGTCGTTGATCCAGAAATTCACGGGATTAGCAGTCAGCAAGAAGCCTTAGGTTTTTTAAAAAAGCTTGGATTTAAGGTTGAATCTCATGGTAAAATTTTTGATGATATTGAAGATGTTTATAAGTATATTGAAGAGTTAGAACTTAAGCGTTCACAGCTAAATTATGATATTGATGGTGTTGTTATTAAAGTAAATGATTTAGCAGCACAAAACATCCTTGGCTTTACGAGTAAATTTCCAAGGTGGGCAATTGCCTATAAATTTGCAGCCCAAGAAGTCACAAGTGTAATAGAAGATATCTTTATTACGGTTGGAAGAACTGGCAAAATAACTCCAAATGCCAAATTGACACCAGTCTTAATTGACGGGAGCACCGTTTCTTTTGCACAGCTTCATAATGAAGATATGATAAAAGAAAAAGACATTCGAATTAATGATCACGTGATTGTCAGAAAAGCTGGAGATATTATTCCAGAGGTAGTTAAAGTGTTATTTGACAAGCGCGATGGCAGTCAAAAAAGTTATGTTTTCCCTAACAATTGCCCAGTTTGTGACCAAGAAATTGTTAGACTTGAAAATGAAGCTCATCATTTCTGTATTAATGTTGACTGTCCTGCCCGTTTAATTGAAACCATGGCTCATTTCGCTAGCCGTGATGCAATGGATATTAAAGGTTTGGGTGAACAAACAATTAAAACTTTATATAATGAAAATATACTTTCTAGTCTTGAAGATATTTATCGTTTAAAAACCAAAGAAGCACAGGTTTTGAGTTTACAAGGATTTAAAGAAAAATCTTTCTCAAACTTAATTATGGCAATTGAAGCTTCTAAAGATAATGACCTTTCAAAATTCATTAATGGATTGGGAATTAGGTTAGTTGGAAGTAGGGCTAGCCAAATATTATCAGAACACTATGATAATATCGATGCTTTAAGTTTTGCCAAGGTTGAAGAATTACAATTAATTTCTGATATTGGTAGTATTACGGCGCAATCGATTGTTGATTTTTTTAAAAATCCAAAAAATATAGAAATGATAAATAATCTTAAAGACTTAGGTGTTAATCCACAAGCAGTCAAAACCGAGGTTTTAGAGGAAGGTTATTTCGCAAATAAAACAGTTGTAGTAACTGGTAGTTTCGAAAATTATGATCGAAAGGCACTGACTAGTAAATTAGAAACATTTGGGGCTAAAGTAACAGGCTCAGTTAGTGGTAAAACAGATATCGTTGTCTATGGCGAAAATGCTGGTAGTAAATACACCAAGGCAATCAAACTTAATGTAGAAGTAATGAATGAGGAAGAGTTTATTAAAGAGGTAGAAAACTATGAAAAAAATAATTAGCTTATTATTAATTTCGATGGTCTTAGTGGGTTGTTTTTCTAATAATGATGATGTTGTAGAAGAGGAAGTTGTAGTGGTTAAAAGCGACCAAGGAGACTATGATTATGTGCTACCTTTCGAAAGTAACCACTTACGTTTTTCACGTTCAGGCACAGATTACATTCCAATTGGTAAGGGTTTGGTTGAAGCATCAAAAGAATACTTTCCAGTTAATGCCCACAGTTTAAAAGAGGGTAGTATTATCACTGATTACAGGGATGATTATCGGCTTCTAATTGATCTTAGAGAAAATAGCGAAAATCCAGTAGGTCTAAATCCATTTCGCGAAACTAAAGTTAAAGTAAATCCGACAACAGAAGTAACAGGTCCAATCTTTATTTCTGATTTATTTGAAGTTAACTTTGTTGCCAAAAAAAATAATAAAAAATTAACTGGAGCTTCATTTGCCTTAGTATTGAATAAGACGATTTTAGATGAAAACAATAATCGAGTCACAGTAGACGATGATGTATTGTACGATTTTGGAACTAAGATTGCCGGTCCAAAACTAGAATCTTATTTAAGAAAAAAGCCTGAGCTTTCTGGTGTTCCAATTATGGTTGCGATTTATGTGGTAGACGCTAGTAACGAAAGTATTCCAGGCAATTTTATAGCAAAGGCCCAGTTTGTTAATCGTCAAGGACAATTTAAAAAAGTAGATCATCAATGGGTTTTATTTCCAACCGACCAAGGTCGTGAAACTTATGGGCTTATTAATGAACAAATAGCTAGTATGAAAAGAAGTGTGACAGGATTTATACCAGAAGATATTGGAGTTGTGGGTTATGGAGAATACTATGATGGAAAACTTAATATCTTACAGATTAAAATTAATGTTCAAACTAAGACATATACTGAAATCTTGGCTTTAAGTTATTATGTAGGTGAATTAATTATGAGTTTTGACACCCAATCTAAGGTTGTCGTTGAAATAAAATCATTAAACACTACTTTAGCGATTGTAAAAAGAGGATTAAATGCCTCTGAAGCTGAAGTAACGATGTTATAGAGAGGAATAGATTATGACACAAAACAAAATCCAGAAATTAGCAAAATCATTAATGTTAGAAATCAAAGAGGAAGAAATGACAAGTGTAGTTAAGGAATTTGACATCTTTTTAAATCAAATTGAACAATTAAACTTGATTGAGACTAAAAATGTTGATCCAATCAACTATCCTTTTGAAACACCAATTGAGATTTTGAGAGAGGACATTCCCCAAAGTGTACTATCTATAGAAGATGTTTTAAAAAACACTGAGTACACAGATCAAGATATGGTTAAAATACCAACGGTGATAACATGAAAATAAATGTAGACTTAGCTAAAAAAAGATTGCAAGATGCCCAGCATTTAAATGCAGTAGAAACAATGTGCAAAATTGAAAAAGACGATAATCCTGAGTTAAAACTATTTGATGTAGCGGTCGTCCTTAAAGATAATATTTCAACTAAAGGAGTTAAAACAACAGCTTCAAGTGATTTTTTGAAAGAATATATCCCTGTTTTCGATGCCACAGTTGTTGAAAAACTAGTTGCTGCTGGTGCGACAATTATCGCCAAAACATCCATGGATGAATTTGCCATGGGCGGATTTGGAATGACGGCTGCAAATGGTCCAGTTTTAAATCCCCATGATAACAGCCGAGTAGCTGGAGGTTCTAGTGCTGGTAGTGCTGCTTTAGTAGCAGCCAAAGTAGTAAAGGTCGCCCTTGGCACAGATACGGGTGACTCATGTAGAATACCGGCCTCTTACTGTGGGATTGTTGGATTTAAACCAACATATGGTAGAATTTCAAGATATGGAATCCTACCTTATGCAAGCTCACTTGACCATGTTGGTATTTTTTCTAACAATGTTGCCAATTCTGCAAAACTATTAGAGAGTTTAGCAGGTTTTGATGAGCGGGATATGACAAGTTCAAGCAAGCCAGTAGAAAAATATAGTGAACACTTAAATATGGACTTATCAGAAATGACGGTAGGAATTATAGACAATGTTACTGGGGCTATTTCAAATAATGAGATAAAAAAGGCCTTTGATAACTTAATAGAAAAATTAAATGAAAAAGGGATCAAAAGTAAAAACATTGAGTTTGACCAACAATTGTTTAAAAACCAAAACACAATATATAAAATAATCGCAAATGCAGAAGCTGTTTCAAATCATTCCAATTTTAACGGCCTAGCTTTTGGTCAAAGAGTAATGGGAAACAACTTAGAAGAAATCATGACTAAGTCTCGAAGTGAAAATATTGGCTTGCAGGCAAGGACAAGGTATCTTCTGGGTGGTTATAGTTTAGATATAAACAATATTGATAAAACTTTTATTCAAGCAAAGAAAGTCAGAAGACTCTTAGTTGACAATATTAACAAAGAACTTGAAACAACAGATTTCTTTATCGCCCCTGCATCTGCCCAGATTGCACCAAAACTTAATGAAGAAAACAACGTAGATAATAATTCTGATGAACATTTAATCGCAAATAATTACATGGTAATGGATAATTTTACCGGAAACCCAGGGATTGTTGTTCCAATGTGTAAGGTAGACAATATGCCAGTTGGAGTATATTTGAGCACTAAGGCTTTCAATGAAGTACAACTTTTAGCTTTAGCGAATTTAATTGAAGAAATAGTAGGTGATTTATCATGAATTACGAAATAATTATTGGAATTGAAATGCATGTTGAATTAAAGACTAAAACAAAGATGTTTTCTCCAAGTCCAATTACATATGGTGAAAAACCAAACACCAGTGTTGGTGTAGTCGACATGGCATTTCCAGGGACACTACCAACTGTTAACAAGCAAGGAATTGTTTTAGCTTTAAGAGCTTGTATGGGGCTAAACTGCGAGATTGACTCACTTTTAAGGTTTGATAGAAAAAATTATTATTATTCAGATCTTCCTAAAGGTTTTCAAATTACTCAACAATTTTTCCCAATAGGAAAAAATGGAAGTGTAGTCCTAGAAAATGGTAAAAAAGTTAGAGTAAACCGTCTTCACATTGAAGAAGACACAGCCAAACAATTTCATGGCACAAATGAGACTTTAATTGACTATAATCGCTCTGGTAATCCTTTAGTCGAAATAGTTAGTGAACCTGATATAAGTAATGCGAAGGAAGCTGTTGAATTTATAGAAAAAGTGAGTGAAACTTTAAAATACTTAGATGTCAGTAATGTCAGAATGGAAGAAGGTTCAATGCGTTGTGATGTTAACATTTCACTGCGCCCATTTGGATATGAAAAATTAGGCAGTAAAGTCGAAATCAAAAACTTGAACTCATTAAATAATATTTCAAAAGCCATTGAATATGAAATTGCTAGACAAGCGCAAATGTTAAATAATGGTAAAGTTATTTTAGAAGAAACACGTCGCTTTGATGAAGCTTCAATGACAACTATCTTAATGCGAATAAAGGATGAAACTGTAGACTACAAGTATTTTGTAGAGCCAAATATTATTCCAATTCAATTAACCGATAATTTTATTAATGATGTAAAAGATAATCTTCCAGAACTAGCTAGTGCAAGACATAAAAGATACTTAGAAATCGGTATGAATGATTATGATGCAGACGTTATTATTAACAACAAAGATTTATCTGATTTCTTTGATGCTGTATTAATGCACACAAAGGAAATTAAAATGGCAGCAAACTGGATGATTAGTGAAGTGCTTGCAGTGGTCAACAAAGATAATTTAGAGATTACTGATCTACAATTAAAACCTAAGGAATTGGCAGTTATGATAAATAGCGTTGTAGACAAAACAATATCAAGTAAACAAGCAAAAAGAGTCTTTAATGAAATTATTTTAGGAAAAGAAACAAAAAAGGTAATTTCTGACTTAGGCTTAGAGGTAATCAGAGACCAAGCTCAAATTTTAGCATTCATAGAAACAGCAATCGAAAACAATCCTCAATCAGTTGAAGATTTTAAGGCTGGTAGAGATCGTGCTCTAGGCTTTTTAATGGGCCAAGTTATGAAATTGAGCCAAGGTAAAGTTGATCCACAAATAACGAATAAACTTATTAAACAACAATTGGAAAATATGCTATAATTTATAACGTATGTAGTTTACATATCGGAGGTACTTAATGAAAAAATCTAAAGGTCGTTTTAAAAGAATATTGGAATCCAAATTAACAACACTAGTTGCGGTAATAATATTACTGACACCTTTTCTTGTCTTTGGTTTCATTATATATAGAGATAGTTCTCAAACAGGAGAGCCAGTTTTGGGTAGCCGTTTTGAAACAGGCTTAAACCCTGCTATAACACAAGAACAACTTGATCAAGTTGAAAGTAAGTTAGTTGATGAATCTATTATTAGCAAAAAAGTAACTTTAAAAGTTGCTACACTAAGAATTTACTTAGAAGTTGATGTAGCAGTCAGCAAAGAAGATATGAAACTTTTGGCAGATGCTACCTATGAATCTGTCACAGAAGTCCTTGATGTTGAAACATATTTTACTCTAAGTGGAAATAAAAAACAGTATGACTTAGAAATCAATGTCTATAATAATAGTGAAGATAGAGATTCAGAAGAGTTTGTTTATTATCAAATTGTCAAAACTTCCGGTATGGAACAATTGAATGGTGAATTTGTCACAGATGCTACTGATCCTGAGTTTAAAGAAGAAGTACTAGAAAACTTAGCTGAAAAACTAAATCCAGATAAGGAAGAAGAACCAGCCGCAGAAGAGGAAGATACAGGTGGAGGATAGAAATATTCTCCCTTTTTTTAAGGGACAAGAAATAAAAAATGTCGAATGTATCGATATCTCAAATATGGGATTTGGCGTATTAAAGCCAAATAATTTTACCGTCTTTGCCAAGGGCTTGATCATAGGGGAAAAGGCCGACCTAAAAATTGAAAAACTTTCAAAAAACTTTGCGATTGCATCGGTTTTAAACATCATTAATAAGTCTGTAGATAGACGAGAAGTAACTATGCCCAATACAAAAGCTATTAACGCTTATAAATACTTACACATAAACTATCCAGCACAAATAAAGCTAAAAGAAAAACAATTATATGATTTGTTTGGATATAAGATAAAAGTATTAGCTAGCGATCAGGAATTTCATTATCGTAATAAAAGTAGTTTTACAATCAGCAATGGCAAATATAACATGTATGGAGATAACAACAAGCTTGTACCTGTTGATCAGTGTATTATCAGCCATAAGGAAATAAATAAGATTATGCCTTATGTATTAGAAGCAATCAATAATAATAAAAAGGCAAAGATTAAAGAGGTTGTTTTTAGATATAGCCAACACCAGGATGCTTTAATGATTATATTTGTAAGCGAAATTGATAATTACTTTGCTAATAAAATTGCCCAGGAAATAGTTGGCTATAGCAGTAAAGTAAAATCAGTAATTTTAAATATGGGAACGTCAAATAATTACTTATTTAATGAGACAGAAAAAACACTTTATGGTGATGACTATATTATTGATAGAATTTTCAATAAGCTCTTTAAAATTACAAGTAAGTCTTTTTATCAAGTAAACAATTACCAAACAGAAAAGCTATATCAAACAATTCTCGATTTTGGAAAGTTTACTTTAGAAGACAATATTTTAGATTTATATTGTGGAGTAGGCAGTATTGCACTAACTCTATCAGATTATGTTAATCATATTTTAGGGGTAGAAATATTAAAGGAAGCTGTAGACTCTGCTAGAGAAAACATAGAATTAAACGACATCCATAATGTTGATATTATAAGACAAGATTTAAATGATAATCTAAGTATTGAAGACAATATCGACTGTATTATAGTAGACCCTCCAAGAAGTGGACTTAGTCAAAATATTATAAAAAACATCTCCAATAGTAAAGTAAATAAACTCATTTATGTTTCATGTAATCCAACTACTCAAAAAAGAGATATTGATTTATTTATAAAAGCTGGCTATAAATTGAGTAAACAGCAAGCGGTTGATATGTTTTCAAATACAGAACATATAGAGAGTGTTGCTTTATTAGAAAAATAAGAATTGTTAATATATAATCAGAAGCTGAGAAGCTTCTTTATTATAATGTTTAGCCATGTTAGATTCTCCTTTCTCTCATTTTACTATATTGGAGAACTCTATGTTTAAACTACCCACTTTTATTGCCAGCATCATACTATTAAGGTCTCATTTTTATTAAATGATATAATATTATTAAGATAAAACAAGCAATGTTAAAGAAAGAGGGATACCATGATTCAAGATATTGAACCAAGAATATTTCAGAATCAATATAAAACCAAAAAAGCAGATCTAANNATCTATTTCTTGCCTACAAAGATGGAAGTGTTTTAGTAAAAGAAGATAAAGATAAGCTTTGGTATCCTTCGTTTTATGACTATGTGCAAATGTATCCAAATTTAATAAATAAGGCCCAGTTTTTATTTACAATAGATGCGATAAATTACTACTTGGTAAATAGTGAGGACTTTGATGTTTTAGCAGGTTGGTCTTTTGTGAGTAGTAAAAAATTTAGAACAGAGACCAAGTTTTGGAGATCTTTTGCGGGAGTAGTTGGGCTCCAACTACAACGTTGGTATAGTAATCATAAGTATTGTAGTCGATGTAAGCATGATTTAAGTCACTCAACTAAGGGAAGATTTTTAAAATGTGATAATTGTAAGTTTAAAGTTTATCCAACAATTGCTCCCTGTGTAATAGTTGGTGTCTATAATAAGGACCAACTACTATTAACTAAGTATGTCGGCCGAGAGTACAGAAATTATGCCCTTGTCGCAGGTTTTGTTGAAGTTGGAGAAACACTAGAAGATACTGTAAAAAGGGAAGTTATGGAAGAAGTAGGTCTTAAGGTTAAAAATATCCAATTCTATAAGAGTCAACCCTGGCCATTTACCGATACCCTTTTGGCAGGTTTCTTTGTTCAAGTGGATGGTGCTGATAAAATTACACTTCAAAAAGATGAGCTATCTGTTGGAGTCTGGATCAAGCGCAAGGATATTCCAACTCAGATTTCAAACCTCAGTTTAACTGGGGAAATGATAGAAGTTTTTAGAACTTATAAATAAA
>LFRM01405171.1_pt2 | contig 28382 bp, 39 predicted proteins | sample 618341 | NCBI WGS metagenome assembly LFRM01 (sample SAMN03654438, study PRJNA283298) | anaerobic digester metagenome | isolation source: pool of bioreactors CSTR01a, CSTR02a, and CSTR03a thermophilic anaerobic... | place: Denmark: Kgs. Lyngby | collected 2014-05-21 | reverse complement strand
TCTCCTCTTTCAAGCTGGCTAGATCCCCCTATCCACTGATGGTTTTCAACCAAATGAACTTCTAGCTCTGTTCCGGGGCCTCTTAAGATAAGTTTTTCAAAATTCATTTTATTTAAATAGTCTTCTTTTTCTTTAAGAGCCTTATCATGGGTCCTCCAGGCCTCGACTGGATTATCTTCATTAATCCTGTTGATTTCAAAAACTAGACTCCATAGCTTTTCCAGGCCTTCTTTTTCTTCTAGCTCTGGAAAAACCATCTTAGCCCAGGCAGGGGTTGGTACTAAAGCTACACACCACTTGGCTAGATTATCCATTTCATAGTGCTGGATAGGCTTTGTCGCTAGGGAGTAGGCCCTTTGCCAGCGGTGGATTCTTCCACTATCCACATTTTCAAGTAGCTGGGGATTGGGTCCATAGATATAAAGGGAGTGATAATTATTTTTAAAGGCTTCTTCGGTATAATCAACCTTGAATTTTTCTAGTTCATCAAAGATTTCATCCCTCCCATACTCATATCTGGCCAGGGTCATCTCATCATCACTAAAAAGATTAATAACACTTTTAACTCCAGCCTTATAAGCAAATTTCGTTACCTCTCTTGCTAGCTCTAGGCCCCAGATATCAAAGTTAATTATCAGGCCATCCCCTTCTTTTAAATCCAGACCAATTTCTGTAAGAACCCTTCCATAATCTTCTAATTTCTTTTCAAAAGTCTTCATAATCAACCTCTCTCAAAAAAAAGAAACCCAACCCGGGTCTCTTAGTCCTTTTTAAGCCCTAGTACTAGCAGCATTATGACTATTTGCCCAATACAAAAACCTATTGCCATTAATAACTCAATATAAGAGAACCTCATAAAAAGAGCACCTAAAGCTACAGCCAATATAACTCCTATATCAAGGGCTACTAGGCTGGCTAGAGAAGAGAAATTATCCACCGCGGAGCCCATTGGCCTTAGAAATAAGAGGGTAAAAATTATACTATAAACCAAGGTGGCAATGCCAAAAAAAGGAACAGGCCCAAGGGCATCTGGTATGATCGCACCTATAAAATTTCTAAAGTTCATAAATATAACGCTGGCTACTAGTACAAAGTACCAAAGCCCAAAATACACCAAAGTCTTTAAATTATTCTTTATCATTTTCACCTACTTTTATTGCATAGTCGCTGGCCAGCTTGTCTACTCTGTGATTGTAAGATAAATACCTCTTAAACTGGTCCATAGAAACTCTCTTTTCTTCTTCCAAAAATTTATTATACCACTTTTCCAGGTGGATTGATTCCAGGGGAAGATGTCCTTTTATCTTGTAGAAATATAGCTGGTCAAACTCATCGACCAGGGCTAAAAGCTCTTCCCAAAGCTGCCTATTTTCTACAGGTTTTTTTGCTGTGGTCATCCAACCCCTGCTAATCCAGCCTTCATACCATTTTTCCTTAAAGCAGTTGACTATGTAGGCCGAGTCAGTAAAAACCTCCACCCTTATGGTCCTGTCTTTAATAGCCTTCAGTCCTTCAATCACGGCTTTAAGCTCCATAATGTTGTTAGTAGTATTTCTTTCACCACCGGAATACTCTTTTTCATGGCCTTTAAAGTGGAGGATGCCTCCATAGCCACCTATATTTATATCACTCTGATTATCCTTTACCGCTCCATCGGTAAAAAGCTCAATTAGCTTCACACACTTCCTCCTATTACATGGAACTTATTATAGCATGAAAGAGTAGGAAAGATTAGAAAAACCAGCTAAAAAGCTGGTTAATAATTTATTTATAGCCTAGTACTGCTCCCCCAATGGCTCCTACATACTGGGAGTCCTGGGAGTGAAGGATTTCTTTTTTAAGTTTTTCCTCCAAAATTTCTCTTAATAGCTCGCTTTTAGACACTCCACCTGAGAAATAGACCTGGCCCTCTACTCCCAGCCTGCCTGCCAGAGCATAGATTTTTTCAGCCACTGAGTTTAGTAGTCCGTGGGCTATAGAACTCTTATCGGTTCCCTCTCCAATCAGACTAACCACCTCTGACTCTGCAAAAACAGTGCACATGCTGCTGATTTTAGCTGCCTGACTACCCCTAGCTAAATTAGATAATTCACTCACATCAACTTCAAGGGCATTGGCCATAACCTGGAGAAATCTTCCCGTTCCTGCAGCACATTTATCATTCATAAGAAAGTCCAGGACCTGGCCCTTCTCATTAATCTTTATAATCTTACTGTCCTGGCCACCTATGTCTATTACAGTTCGGATGCTTTTATCCAGATAAAAGGCTCCCCTGCCGTGACAGGAAATCTCAGTGATCCTTTTATCAACAAAGGGAAGGGATACCCTTCCATAACCAGTGCCGACTATAGCATGGATTTGTTCCCTCTCAAGACCTGTTTTTTCAAGGATTTCATCTAAGAGCTCCTGGCCCACCTCTCTAGGGCTCCAGCCCGTAGGTCTCATGGCCAGGGCAATTATCTCCTGGCCATCATAGGCAGCGGCTTTTGATGCCACAGAACCAATATCTATTCCAACTGAAATTTTCTTCATTAGGATACCATGGTTTCTAGGAAAGCCTCTACCCTAGTCCTAAGCTGGCCAAGATCAGAATCAGAGTAATCGGTTTCTATTTGCAGGAAGGGTAGCTCCATTTCATCTTTGATATACTCTCTTAGTCCATAGGACTCAATTGTATAGGTGTGGCAGGCCTGCCAGGCCAGGTCCACTATCCCATCTACCTGGTAATCCTGGGCTAGTTTTTTAACAAGTTCAAACCTATCGTGGTTTGGTGTCATACAGGAGCAGGGCAGTTTTATATACTTTTCAGCAATAGCAACTAGGGGATCCTTATCAAGGGCAACATTGGTATCTATAGGCTTATAGCCTGTACAATTTTCCAGAGCCACTACACTGGCACCGGAATCTTCAAGGAGCCTAACAAGTTTTTCGGAGCCTAATCCCATAGGTGTGCCTGTTACAAGAATTCTTGGATTATCTTCACTGTAGGGAGAAATGCCCTTAGCCTTCATTTCTTCAAGCTCTTTAATAAGATCTTCGATAATAGCTAAGCCCTTTTCCTTATCAACATTAAAGCCTCTTGCCCACTGGGCTAAAAGCATGTCTACCCCTGAAAGTAGGGCGGGCTTGTTCATATTCATCTGATGAAGCTTTTTATATGTATCCCTTTCCCTATTCATAAGTTTAATTGCATCCTTAAGATTTTCTTCAGTAATTTCAACCTTGTAAAAATCTTCTAAGAAGGCCTTGAATTCCATCATTTCATTAACCCAAAAGTTGAGATTCTTTTCTCCCTGGGATGACTGGGGCAATTCCATTAGATGGAGGGGCTTTATTTTAGCCATCTCTTCGTACATCTTTTTCTTACCATCACAGGTGGTTTCAGCTAAAATTAAATCAGAGAAGAAAAAGTAGGGACAGGTATCTGTTATAGCAAAGCCGTAACTGGACTTGATAAGTGGACAAAGGTTCCTTGGAAGGACCTTCTCTGCTTCTTCTATTGGGTTATTACTGGTTCCACATAAAGATACGGCCCTTGCACCTGCAGCCAGTGCCAGTTCCTGAGGACTGAACATGCAGTACATCCCTACAACCTTCTCTCCCTTTTCCTTGGCCTCTTTAATGGCTATAGCATTGGCTCCCCTTAGTTCATCTACTTTTGACATGGTTTTTGGTCTCATTTTTATCTCCTTAATTTTTATTGGTTATGGGCTTCCTTCTTTACATAAAAATAAAGCCCTGCACTGGCAAGTAGCCATTTCCAGCTAGGACTTTAGAAACAAAAATAAGGCCTGGGAAATGACTAAATCAAGTTGCTATCTTCCTGCCAAGAAGAAACAATTCAGGTCATGTGTCAAATAATTTAAAACTCAAGGCACAAATTGTTTTCATTTCCCCTTCCTTTCTAGTTAAAATCTTATCATATGAAAATCTTTAGTCAAGTAAAAAAATAAGCCCCAAAGCCAAGGCCTTGGGGACTCATATAAGTAGAAATTCTTCCTAGTAGTTTTCTTCCTTGATAAAGAAATAATCTTGAGGATGCTTACAGCTAGGACACATCTTAGGTGGCTCATAGCCCTCATGTAGATAACCACATACATGGCATTTCCACATAACCTTATTTTCTCTCTTGAAAACTTTATTTTCTTCTATGTTTTCTAATAATTTTAGGTATCTGATTTCGTGGGCAAGCTCTACACTAGCAATAGCTTTGTAAGCAGCTGCGATTTCTGGGAAGCCTTCTTCCTTAGCAACTTGTGCAAATTCTGGATAGAGAATTGTGTGCTCTTCATTTTCTCCTTCAGCTGCAGCTTTAAGATTCTCTGGAGTTGTTCCCTCAACACCTGCAGGATACATGGCTGTAATCTCCACAGCTCCACCCTCTAAAAATCTAAAAAATCTCTTGGCATGCTCGAACTCATTGCGGGCAGTTTCTAAAAAGATTTCTGAAATTTGAACATAACCTTCTTTTTTAGCTATTTTAGCATACATTTCGTATCTGCTTCTAGCTTGGGACTCCCCAGCAAAAGACTTAAGTAAATTTTGCTCAGTTTTAGTTCCTTTTACAGACATATTTTCCTCCTCTTTAATTTATATATAACAGGTGGCCGAAGCCACCTGTCACATTTACTACTCTTCTACTACCCTTCGCGCCTTCCAAACTCTCTGTCTAGCATTAGCATAGTAGAACCCTTGCCTTCTGCCATTTGAAGCTGGGCTACTGCGCCGCCGAAGTGGTCTTCTTCTTCGACTTGCTCATCTACAAACCATTGAAGCATACCCATGGCTGAAAAATCTTTAAGATCAAAGGCCAGGTTAGCAAGTTTGTCAATTGAAGCTGTGATGAATTTTTCGTGTACTAAGGATTTCTCCCAAACATCTAGTACACTGTCATAATCAACATCAACCTTTTCAAAGGGAAGCATTTCAATATGCTCACCGCGTTCTTGAAGAAAATCGTAAATCCTCATAGCGTGACTTACTTCTTCTTTTACCTGAACCTTCATCCAGTGAGAAAATCCAGCAAAACCACTTTCTTCTAAATAGCTAGCCATACCAAAATAGATATAGGCTGACTGAAGCTCAAGGTTGATTTGTTCTACAAGTCCTTTTAATAATTCTTTATTCATAGTTTCCTCTTATTCTTCGTAGACTTCAAACATATCCTTGTCAACTCCACAAACTGGGCAAACCCAATCTTCAGGAATATCTTCAAAGGCTGTTCCAGGTGCTATACCACCATCTTCATCGCCCACTGCTGGGTCATAGATGTAGTGACAAGCTGTACATATCCATTTTTGCATATTGTATCTCCTTTAATTATCTTATTACAGGCTTTCGTTAATCCAAAGGCCGTGTAGGTTACAGTATTCTCTAGCTGCAAGTGCTTTTTCATCAGTCTTAAAGTAGGCAACAGGCTCTTCTTCAGGCTTTAGAAATGCAATTAGAGTTTGGTTGGGTATTTGAAGCTCAATCCACTCAATATAGTGGGCTTCTAGCATGGGATGAAGGGTGCTTCCAACAGTCACTTTATAACCGCCTTCTACTTCTTCAACCATAGGAACGTGCTTCTCATTGGCCATATCAGCACTTTGTTCTTCTAGTAAATTCATAGGTTGACCACAGCATACTAGCTGGCCTTGGCCACCATGAACTGCATGAACCATGTTTCCACAGAGTTCACATTTATAAATTTCACCAACTTTTACCATTGATAACTCCTTTTTTTATTTAGTCTTCGTAGGGTTCGAACATATCTTTTTCAACGCCACAATCAGGGCATACCCAGTCTTCTGGTAGGTCTTCAAAACTTGTGCCTGGTGCAATTCCACTATCTTCATCGCCCACAGCGGGGTCATAAACATACTGACATACAGTACAAATCCACTTTCCCATTTTTTCCTCCTTGATATATTCTTATGTTTATAATTCTACACGAACATAAGTGCTTTTTAAAGTATTTTTTATCAAAAACTATAGAACGACTTTTCTGTAACAAGTCCATGGATTGGCCAGTCCCATTTTTCAATAGGTAGTTTATCCTTAATCTGTACCTCATAGGCCAGGGCAAGTAGATAGGCCCTTGTTGAAGGAAGATAGCTATCGTAGTAGCCTCCCCCATAACCCAGCCTGGCACCATCAAGAGTAAAGCCAAGGCCTGGCATAAGGATTAGGTCCAGCTCCTCTGGAGGGATAACCTTTCCCTTTACAGGTTCTAGGATTCCAAAGGCACCAGCCTTCATCCCATCAAGGCCTGTTAGCTCCACAAAGTCCATTTCCCTTCCTCTAAGCCTAGGCACATATACTTCCTTATCCCCTATGAGCTCTAGAGCGTAAGAAGTGGTCTTAACTTCGCTTCCAAAGTCCAAGTAAATTCCTATTTTTTTAGCATCCTTAAACTGGTCAAGCTCCTTTAGAGTCTTCCATATTTCTTCTGAATATTTAATTCTATTTTCTTCTCCCAGGCTGCCTCTTAGCTTACGAAGTTCTTGGCGCAGGCTTTTCTTATCCATTATTCTTGGCTTTCTTCCAAAACTAATTCTAACTCACTGGTGCAATAGGGACATCTTGTGGCTTCCAGAGGAACTTCACTTAGGCAGAAGTTACACTCTTTTGTTGTAGGCGCTGCTTCCTCTTCTTCTTTTTTCAAAGAATTTAAGCTTCTAACTATCATAAAGACAACAAAGGCAACTATTAGGAACTGGATTATTGCATTGATAAAGTTACCATAAGCAAAGACGGCAGCACCCGCCTCCTGAGCATCTGCCAAGGTAGCATACTTACTTCCATCTAGAGTGACAAAAAGCTGTGAAAAATCAATGCCCTTGGTAACCAAACTAATTATTGGCATAATTAAGTCATCTACCAAACTGCTTACAATAGCAGTAAAGGCTGCACCCATGATAAAGGCAACTGCCATATCCATGGCATTACCTCTTTCAATAAAGTCTTTGAATTCCTTAAACATAAACCCTCCTATTTGATTATATTAATTATTTCAGCATATAGCATGACTGAATAATCTTCCTTTGGGTAGTACTCTAGATTAATCTGTCCCTGAAGATTATCAGGATTAATCTCTTCCTTATAAAGAATTCGGCACTCAAGATTGAACTGGACCTCCTTCATATGGGGAACAGGAATAGTTCCCTCTTCTAGAATCAAGGAAAGCTCCTTAATCTTGTCAAGATCTCGTCCACTATTTGTTCCGCAAAATTCCAACTGCCTAGAAAACTCTCCTTTTTTTGGAACAGCAATTGTAAAAAAGTGCTCATCCTTTAAAAGCTCATAAGAATACCTGGTCTTTCTTACTGGAACCATAACCACAAAGCGATTCCAAATATAGCCAAAGCTACCCCAACCTATAGTCATTATATTGGTCTTATCACCACTTCTAGAAATAAGAAAACTTCCTCTAGTAAGCTGCTCCAAGTAGGCTCTGGATTCTTCAAGTGCTAACATAACTCCCCCTTATCTGTAGTGTATACATAAATTGTATAATAAAATACAGAATTATTCTATAGCTTCTTTAGAATCTCTAAGAGGAGGTTCTGGGCATTTTCCCTGGCTAGCTTGTAGTTTTCCTCAAAAACTCCCAGACCAGAATCCTCTTCTGTATCAGTTATAGATTTCAGAGCTAGAAAAGGCACTTCAGACCTGTAACAGGCATGGGCTACACCAGCTATTTCCATATCTACTGCTAGAGGGCTAAATCTCTTGATTATCTCTTCCCTGCCTTCCTTCTCAATAAATGTCTCACCTGATACCACAGGACCTGTAAAAACCCTATAGTCTAGTTTAAGGTCTCCCGCCGCTTGAATAGCTCTTTGCAGATATTCTGGGTCAGTAGGGAAGAACTCTCCAGAGTCCTGAGCTAAATAGGGAGGGTGGTTTAAGAGTACCCCTGGCTCCAAATCGTGGTGGGCAACCTTAGTAACTAGGACTGTATCGCCTATTGCAATTTTTTCAATTGCTCCAGCTACCCCAACCATAACAACAAGCTCCGGCCTATGAAGGTCAATCAACCTCTGAGTTGATATGGCTCCATTGACCTTTCCAATTCCCGTTACCATAAGAAGTATCTCATGGTCATGAAAAAACCCCCTATGGAAGGGGTATAAATTTTTACCTTCAAGCTGGACATCTTCCAGTTTATCAAGAATTAAGGAAGTTTCTTCCTTCATTGCTCCAACTATGGCTATCTTCATTAATCCATCAGCTCCTTTAGTACTCCTGTCATCTGCTCTTCTTCCATCATACCTGGAACAGAGTAAACAACCACTCCATCGGAATCTAAAAATACATTTAGAGGAATTCCTCTAACCTGATAGTCTTGCAGAGCTCCTAGCCCTTCCTTGGTGTTTTCAATTAGGACAACAGGAAAATCATAGCCTGAATCTTCAATAAACTTTCTGGCGGCGTCTTCACCATCCTGAACAGTTACATTCATAGCTAAGACTGTATAGTCATCCTTGTTTTCATTATAAACCTCTTGGACATGGGGAAGCTCTTTAACACAGTAAACACAGTCTACTGACCAAAAAACCATATGGACAGGTTTACCACGTAGATCAGATAGCTTGACCTTATCACCTTCTAGAGTATTAAGTTCAAAATCTGGAGCTAGGTTTCCCACCTTATTTCCAATTACAAGCTGGCTATCACTCTCTTCTCCTTTTTCGTCCTCAACTATAACTCCTTCTTCAGGAGTAGCCTCTTTCCCTGGACTTTCACTGGCTCCGGGAGCAGCACAGGATACTGCTAAAAGTAAAATCAGTAGTAGCACTAAAAACTTTTTCATAAAACCTCCGTAAAAAAGAAAAAGTCCCTTAGGGACTATTTCAGTAGTTGATCTATTCTAGCTTTATCAAAGCCTTGAATAACCTCATCATCTATTAGTATTACCGGTACTCCCATGAAGCCCTTTTGCATTAATTCTTTTCTAGCATCCATATCTGTAGATACGTTGCGCTCATTGTACTCAACTCCAAGACTGTCTAGATAGTCCTTTGCAGTGTGGCAATAACCACATGTATTACTTGTGTAGATAATGACATTTTTCTTCATATTATTCCTCCTAAAATTGCTTAAAGCTTTCTAAAAGCATTTTACCCTGCCCAAAAAATAATAAACAATAAATCACAAAAACTTTTGTGATTTAAATTTCTTCTTGGGATAAGCTGTGAATAAAGCCCAGACTTATCCACATTATCCACAGCTTGTCCACAGAAAAACAGGTAAAAGACCACCCAATCCAGCTGTTTATAACACTTTGGAAACATTTTTAATAGAATTCACTTTCAACAACTTTAATGCTATTATAGTATTTAGGAGGAATTTATGGCTTGGAGAACCAGAGGCCACAGGGGTGACCTGTTGGAGAGTTTGATAGATATAAGTAATGATTATTACAAAAATAAAGGGATTGCCAGGGTTGATAAAATCTCAACTCCTATTAAAGTTGTAGAACAAAATTCCAAGGGTCAAATCACCCTGGGGTATTTTGATAAGCGCTCAACTGTTGACTATATAGGCCTGGCCCAGGGAATTCCCCTCTGCTTTGATGCCAAGGAAACCTGGCAGAACTACTTTTCCCTAGCAAACTTTCACGACCACCAAATGGACTATATGAAGGATTTTAAAAAACAGGGAGGGCTGAGTTTCTTTTTAGTTTATTTTAAGAAGTTTGAAACCTTTTATCTTCTACCCTTTGAACTAGTGGAAGAACAAATAAAAAAAGCCCAGGCTGGGGGCAGAAAATCCATCTCCCATGAAACCTGCATGGAAGGGGCTATCCCCATAGGCTTTTTAAATAACATGCTCCATTACCTGCCCGCCATCAATGCCTACTTGGACATTCTAGAGGCTAAAGAGGACTAGGCCAGTTACTGGATATCCTTAAAAAATCTTCTAGACTTAAATTTTCAGCCCTTATACTGGGGCTGATTTTTGATTTCTCTAGAGCCAGCCTTATTTCTTCTTTTTCAAAGCTGGTTGCTAGGGAGTTTAATAGGGTCTTTCTTCTAAGAGAAAAGGCAGCCTTGATAATCTCAATGGTTCTTGGATCCACTTCTTCATTCCTAGGCCTGATTCTCACAACAGTACTCTCTACCTTGGGAGCTGGCATAAAGCAGTTTTTTCCCACATCAAAGAGCTTCTCTACCCTGCCATATAACTGAGTAATTAAGGAAAGAATCCCATAGTCCTTACTACCAGGCTCAGCTAAAAGCCTATCAGCAACTTCTTTTTGCATCATAAAGACTAGGTGTTCAATTTCCAGGTCCGACTCTAGAAAAAGCATAATGATAGCTGAAGTTATATAGTAGGGCAGGTTGCCTAGGACTATAAGGGGTTCAGGCAGCTGGGAAAGTTCCAATTTGAGCACGTCTTCAACTATTAGTTGAAAGTTCTCCTCTTTAAAGTCTCTTTCAAGAATTGAGGCCAAATCCCTGTCTATTTCAACGGCTATAAGGTTTATATCCCTGTCCACCAGCCTCTCAGTCAGGGCTCCCAGACCCGGACCAATTTCCAGGACATTTGACCCCTCTTCAAGTTCTAAAGAGTCCACTATCCTATCCAGGGCATTATCATCGATTAGAAAATTCTGGCCAAAGCGCTTTCTAAAGCTTAGGCTTTCTTCCTTCATGGTCTGAGCTATCCAGCTAGGTCTATTTCTTTTATACATGGCTTAGGGCCTCCTGGATTTCTTCTAGACTAATCCCATAATAGTTTAATTTCTCTAGGGTGGACTTGGCAGAAAGGCCTTCTATACCCAGCCTTTTGGCAAAGTTTTTTCGTTTATCTGCGCTTCCTGGGCCAACTAGACCCCAGGCTACCAGGTCTGCCATGGTGTAGTTTTCAAAAGAATCTGCCCTAGTCCTAACTCTTTCAAGGGCTGCCAGGATATCCTCGCAGCTGGCATTCTCCACTCCTATATCCCCATCTTTAGTGCCTTGAGATCTTTCTATAAAGGCCTCCTTAGCCTGAGGAAAGCGCTTAAGCAGCTGTCTTCTGAGCCGGGCACCTACAGTATCTGGATCTGTGAAGATTATAATACCCACCCTCTTATAGGCTTCCTCTATCTCCTGGTAAATCTTCTCATTTAGACCATAGCCATGGGTAATAATAATTCTAGCATCTAGACAGGATTTAATTCTTGCAGCATCATCCTTGCCCTCTACCACAATGGCTTCTTTTATCCTCATATCTTAAAAACTCTAAGGGCATTGTCAAAGGTGACTTTCGCCACCTCTTCAAGGCTAAGCCCCCTTATATCAGCTATTTCCTGGGCCACATACCTAACATAGGAAGGGTCATTCTTTTTTCCCCTAAAAGGATGGGGAGTAAGGTAGGGACTGTCAGTTTCAATAAGTAGCCTATCTATGGGCACAACTGCAGCAACTTCTTTAGGCACCCTGGCATTTAAAAAGGTCACAGGCCCTGCAAGAGAAATATAGGCTCCTTTTTCAACATAGGCCCTGGCTAGGGGAACATGACCGCTATAGCAGTGCATAATAACCCCGGTTTCATAGGGGTCTACTTCATTAATTAGGTCATAAACCTGGGAATTTGCCTCTCTATCATGGATGATTATAGGAAGCTTATACTTCTTTGCTAGCTCCATCTGGGCTTTAAACCAATCCCTTTGCAGGTCTATGTTGTCCTTTCTCCAGTGAAGATCCAGGCCTATTTCACCTACAGCAACTATCTGGGGATTGTTTTTTATCAGCTCTTCCATTTCCTCTAGGGCCTCCCAGGGAGTATCACTGACTTCCGATGGGTGGATACCAACTGTAGGATAGAAGATTTCCTCCTCCTCAGCCATCTCCAGGATTCTTTTCCAGCCCTTTCTATCAACTCCAGGAATAACAACTCCCCCAATTCCTGCATCTTTTAAATTTTTGGCAAGGTACTTATTATCAAGGCGCCCATCATCTATATGGGCGTGGGAATCAAAAAACTTCAAGTTGCCCTCCTAACCTATAGTAGATCCAGTGGCCAGACTGGCTTCTAAAAGCCTAACCTGGTCTCCCTGGCTCTCTGCAAGTAGCATGCCCTGGCTTAGAACCCCTCTGAGTTTAACAGGCTTAAGATTGGCAAGAAGGATTACCTTCTTACCTACAAGTTCTTCCTTGGTATAGCTGCCCTTAAGGCCACCCACTACCTGCCTTCTACTGCCGGCAAGGTCTAGCTGGATTACATAGAGCCTATCAGCATTGGGGTGGTCCTCAACACTTATAATCTCTGCCACCCTCATATCTAGGGCCTCCCAGCTAGAAAAATCTACTTCTTCTTTTAAGACTAGCTCTGCTTTTTTCTTTTCTTCTTTTTTGGCTTCTTCCCTGGCTATTACTTCATCAAGGTCTAACCTTTCAAAGATTGGTGAACCCTTGCCCACCACCAGATCTTCTTCTATTGAGCCATAGCTTTTAATGGTCTCATAGTCTCTAACCTTTGTCCCAATCTGATCTAAAATCTCCTTGGCAGAGCCTGGTATAAAGGGGTCAAGCAGGATAGCTAGGATCCTAAGATTCTCAGTTAGGGTATAGAGGACCGTTTTTAGCCTAGGATGGCTCTCCTCTTCTTTAGCTAGGACCCAAGGGGTCGTATCATCAATGTACTTGTTACTGGCCTTGGCCAGGTTAATAACCACCTCAATGGCCTCACTGATGTGAAGGCTATCCATCTTGTCTTCGTATTTCTCAATGGTCCTTCTAAGCACTTCTTGTAGGTCTAAATCAACCTGCTCATAGGCAGAGCCCAGCTCCACCCTACCCTCAAAGTATTTATGGCTCATGGCCAGGGTCCTGTTAAGAAGATTGCCTAGGATGTTTGATAGGTCAAGGTTTGATCTTTTAACCAGGCTTTCAGGTGAAAAGTGGCCATCTTCAGAAAAGGGCATTTCTCTTAGGACTGAGTAGCGAACCCTGTCTCGGCCAAAGGACTCAACCAGGTCAGTTGCATAAAGGGTATTGCCCTTACTCTTACTCATCTTGCCTGACTCACTTAAAAGCCAGGGATGGCCATAAACCTGCTTAGGTAGAGGAAGATCTAGACTCATTAGGATTATGGGCCAGTAGATGGTGTGGAACCTTACTATGTCCTTGCCAATTATATGAAGGTCAGCTGGCCAGTTTTTCTTAAAGAGCTCACTGCTCTCACCAAGAGGATCATAGCCTAGGGCTGTAATATAGTTACTAAGAGCGTCTATCCAAACATAGACCACATGGCCTTCATCAAAGTCAACTGGTACTCCCCAGGTAAAAGAAGACCTAGATACACAAAGGTCTCTAAGACCAGGTTTAATAAAGTTGTTCAGCATCTCATTTCTTCTAGAGGCAGGTACAATAAAGTCCGGATTCTTCTCAATATGCTCCTCTAGCTGTTTTTGGTACTTGCTCAGCTTAAAGAAGTAGGCCTCTTCCTTTGTGTGGGTAACCTCTCTACCACAGTCTGGGCACTTATTGTCCTCAAGCTGGCTCTCAGTAAAGAAGGACTCACAGGGAACACAATAAAGGCCTTCATAGACCCCCTTGTAAATATCCCCCTTCTCATAAATTTTCTTAAAAATCTTCTGGACAATCTCCACATGTTCTTTATCTGTTGTCCTTATAAACTGGTCATAGCTTACACCAAGAAGATCATCTATATCTCTAATAGCACCAGCTATTTCATCTACATGCTCCTGGGGGCTCTTTCCATCTTTTTTTGCTTCCTGCTCTATCTTCTCACCGTGCTCATCGGTACCGGTTAGAAAATATACATCATAGCCCCTGTTCCTTTTATAGCGGGCCACTGCATCGGCTAAGACCCACTCATAGGTATTCCCAATATGAGGAATTTTTGATGTATAGGCAATTGCTGTAGTTAAATAATACTTTTCCTTCATGCTTATCTCCTTAAAAAATAAAAACCCCCTCGCTAGGGGCGAAGAGGCCACGGTACCACCCTAATTAATTCTCTAGTGACTATAAGGGGTCAAACCCTGGCTGCTCTGGAACCATCTTCCCCTTCTTAGACCACCGGTTTACACCCACCACCGGCTCTCTGCAGGCCTTCTGAAGGTTCTCTTTCCTTCAACGCTTGTAGCAACAATACTACCATTTAAGGGCGCTTTTGTCAAAAGAAGGACCACCCATATATGGGACCTTTACTTCCAAAACTCTTGGTCATTTAGGCAAGTACTTTTATAAGTTCTCCTTACAGATAGTTATACTCTTATCTACCAAGGGAACTCAGGCTCCTGAAGCTCCCTTTTTAACCAATAATCAATCCCCTCCTTCTTCTTTATATGAATCCGGATTCTCTAAGCGCTCTTTTAGAAAAGTTAAAATAAGCTCATTAAAAGCAGATTGACTTTCTTCAAGAAACTGGCCTAAATCCTTATCCACCAATTCAATATCATCCAGCTCTTCTTGCAGTTTTTTTAATACTTTTTGGAAATCTTTCATGTATTCCCCTAATTTTTTTATTTTTTTTTGATAATCTAGAGCCCTAGCTCATGTAAATACTCTAATAAATTATGACCAGTTATTTCAAAAGACTTTGACCAGTTATTTCAAAAGACTTTGACCAGTTATTTCAAAAGACTTTGACCAGTTATTTCAAAAGACTTTGACCAGTTATTTCAAAAGACTCTTGCCTAGATTGGGCTTTTATGGTATAGATTGTACAGGAGTTAAAAATGATACAAAAATTATTAGATAAAATCAAATCTCAAGATGTTAAGAACATTGAAATAAGACTAGAAAACGACACCATCGCCTTAGAGCTGGAGGACAGCAGCAGGGTGGTCTTTTCCGACGTGGCCAGCTTTCTTTTTACAGATGATGACGCCATAGAAGACCCCAGGATGTCTCCTATTATTTATGAAGCCGGTGGAGTGGACGCAGTTATCCTAAGACTTAACGAAGACGAAGGTGGGCTTAGCGTTCCCAACTTCTCAGTTATCTACAAGGACAAGTCCATGCTAATTGAGGCTGGTAGCCTAGAAATATTTGGCAGCCGCTTCAATCTTGAGCGAGTTACTCACTAAGACCCACTGGGTCTTTTTTTTATTAGCTCCAGCTTTTTCTCTCTAGAGAGCTTTTTAATTTCAGCCTCTCTTTTTCTAGCCTGGCTGGCATCTTCATAGCTTTCAAAGTAAACCAACTCAACAGGAAGTCTAGCCCTGGTATACTTAGCCCCTTTACCCTGCTGGTGGGTTCTCAGCCTTTTTTCTAGATTATTAGTCCAGCCTGTATATAGGCTGCCATCACTGCATTTTAAAATATAAACCCTGTTCATTCTATAAGCTTACCATGATTATTCCAAAATATGCTATAATTATTCTAATTATATGAGGAGGTCAAAATGAGAGATTTAATCATAATTGGTGGAGGCCCTGGTGGCTATGCTGCTGCCCTAAGAGCCAAGGATAGAGGGCTTGATGTTTTAGTAGTAGAAGAAGACCGTCTAGGAGGAACCTGCCTAAATAGAGGTTGCATTCCTACTAAGGCCCTAGTAAAAAATGCCGAGGTAGTTAGAACAGTTAAAAATCTTAAAGCCTACGGTGTTAAGATAGATGGCTATGAGATAGACTACAGCCAGGTTAAAAAGAGAAAAGACCAAGTAACTGATCAACTGGTCCAGGGTATTGAGCAAATGTTCAAGCAAAAGGAAATCCCTGTTCTTAAAGGCCGGGGGTATTTTGTTGATGAGAATACAATTGAAGTAAATGGTGAAAATTATAGTGCTAAGAACTTTATGATTGCAACAGGTTCTGTTGCCTTTAACCCTGCCATTCCTGGCTCAGACCTCCCCGGGGTAATTGACTCAGACCAGCTTCTTGAACTTGAAGAGCTACCAGATAGACTCTTTGTTTCAGGAGCTTCTATAGTCGGTCTTGAGTTTGCCTCAGTCTTCCAGGAACTTGGTAGTAAGGTAACAGTTTCTGGTAGAACCTATCTAAAAAGGGAAGACAAAGAAATTCAAAAACGTTCACAAAACTACCTTAAGCGTCAGGGTATGAAGTTTTATCTTGGGGGAAGGGTTCAAAAAATAGAAGAGGGCCCAGATGGCCTAGTAGTTACAGTTGATGGTAAAAAGGGACCCGAAGAGGTGGTGGTTGACACAGTTCTAATGTCAGCTGGTAGAATGCCCAACTTCTCATGTAACCTTGAAGCCGCTGGAATTGAATACGATAAGTCAGGCATCAAGGTCAATGAGGAGCTTCGCACCAATAAGCCCCATATCTTTGCTGTAGGTGATGTAAATGGGGGTAGTATGCTGGCCCACGTTGCAACCTATGAGGCCCTTAATGTTGTTGAGAGACTGGCAGGAAATCCAGAGGTCCTAGACTACAGGGCTGTTCCATCCTGTACCTTTGTCTATCCTGAAATTGCTTCTGTTGGTAAAAACGAGGAAGACCTCAAGGAAGAAGGAATAGAATACAAGGTATCAAAATTCCTCTATAGAGCATCGGGTAAGGCCCTGGCAATGGATGAGCCAGAAGGCTTTGTAAAAATGCTAGCCGACAATGAGGGAAGGATCCTAGGAGTCCATATATTAGGTGCCGGTGCATCAGAACTTATAAGCGAGGCCACCCTGGCCATCAAATACAATTTCACTGCAAAAGAGCTCTACGATACCATCCACGCCCATCCAACTCTGCCTGAGCTGCTTATGGAAGCTGCTATGGCAATAGATGGCCTGGCTATCCACCAGCTCTAGAAAGGACCTACTATGAACACCCAAATAGTTTTTTCACTCAAGGAACTCTTTTTAGCAGGACTGATGATTGCCCTAATTGTGCTGATAGCCTACATCATTCTAGTCCTAAAAGAGGTGCTAGTCTCTCTAAAGACCATTAGGAAATTGGTTGAAGAGAAAAGAGATAGCATTGATGAGATTCTTGATACTACTCCTGAAATAATGGGAGATGTGGCCAGAATTACTGGAATTGCCGCCAAGGGCAGCGAAAGCGCCTATAATGGTGCCATGGGAATTGTTGATAAGATGAAAAAACGAAAGGAAGACGATGAGGCTTTTTAGCCCATCGTCTTTTCTTTATACTAAATCTTCTATTAGACTCTTATAGTCTTCCTCAGAAAAACCAACCACTACCCTATCTTCACCTATAAGCAGGGGCCTTTTAAGGAGCATGCTATCCTCACTTATTATCTTGGCAGCTTCTTTTATAGAAAGGCCTCCAACTACCTCTTTAAGATTTCTTTCTCTATAGGCCTTGCCAGAGCTATTAAAAAATTTCCTGATATCCAGGCCACTTTTTTCCATAGCTAGGCTTAGACTATCTTGGTCCACAGTATATTTTTTTAGATCAATCTCCTCAAAGGGGATTTTTCTTTCCTCCAGCCAGTTCCTGGCCTTCCTGCAAGTGCTTCAGGTCTTAATACAGTAGAATTTCATTCTTCCTTCCTTTCCAGTACAAGTTTATAGGCTTCGGAGCTTGTAATTCCAAGAGTCTTAGAGATTTTAGTTGCAATTTCTTTTGTTTTGCTACCACTTTCAAGTTCATTTTTTATTAGCTCATCAAGGTCAATTACTGCATTTTCCTTGGGACCGGCTCCCTCTATAGTCAGGACCATCTCACCCTTTCTGGGATTGGCAGTGATTTCCTCAAGGAGCTCCTTAAGCTCCATCCTCAGGTGCTCTTCATAGATCTTGGTCATCTCCCTAGAAAGACATGCCCTTCTATTACCTAGGATTTTCAGTGAGTCAGCCAGGGTTTCTTTGATTCTATGGGGAGCTTCATAAAAGATTAGGGTCTCTTCATAGTCTCTAAAGTGGGCTAGTTTTTCCTTTCTTTCCTTTTTCTTCCTTGGAAGAAAACCAGCAAAAACAAAGGAGTGGCTGGCAAGGCCCGAGTTAATAAGAGCCAGGCTAAAGGCAGTAGCTCCAGGCTGGGCCTCAAAGGCCAGGTTATTATTAAGGCAAAACTGGACCAGCTCATAGCCGGGGTCACTAATAAGGGGCATACCCGCATCGGAGACAAAAGCAATATCCAGGCCCTCTATAAGGCTACTAGCCAGGGCCGAACCCTCCACTGGCCTATTTTCATCATAGCGCTTGAGGGGCCTACTTATCGCCAGGTGATTTAGAAGGATCCTGGTCCTTCTGGTGTCCTCGGCATATATAATATCCACCCTACTAAGGGTTTCAATTGTTCTTAGATTTATATCCCCTAGATTACCTAGAGGAGTAGCAAGCAAATAAAGCATTATAGCATCCTCAGTTCTTCATATATCTTAAGGGTTTCTTTACTGTAGTCCCCCTCTTCGTAGACAAAAAGTGGGTCTAGGATCCTAAGCTGGCGTCCCCCTCCTTTAATGGCTTCCAGGAGAACAAGGTTGGCTTCTTTTCCCCTTCTAGGATGAACCATCCTTAGGGTCTTAGGCTCAAGGCCATAATTTGTAAGCAGGCTAATAAGCTGGGCTAGCCTCCTTGGCCTGTAGATAAGGTTGATAGGAGACTTGGGCCTTAATAGATAACTAGAGGCCCTGATTAGTCCCTCTAAATCCATAACCTTCTCGCTGCGGGATATCTCTCTGGGAAGGTCCTGGCAACTAAGCCCGTGGCCCTTTTCAAAGTAGGGAGGATTGGAGACCAGGCCAGTAAAGCTCTCCTTTTCAAAGTACTCCTCAATCTTCATTAGATCCCCATGAACAAGTGTAACCCTATCAGTTAGCCCATTGTCTACCACTGATTTTTTAGCTAGCTCCAGGGCCTCCTTTTGATACTCAAGTCCCGTAATCTGCTCTATACCAGGACTGGTAGAAAGAAGCAGGGGAATAATGCCACTTCCTGTTCCAAGGTCTAGTACCTTGCCTTTTAAGCCCATGCTAAAGTGGGCCAGAAGCACAGCATCTATGCCGTAGCGGAAAAGATCTTCCCTTTGATAAATAAATAGGTTGTCTCTAAGTTTATCCTTTTTCATATCTATAAAAAAATAGAGCTAGGCTCTACTTTTTATTCCTGCCTTTCTTCCTTCTAGGCCTTCTTTTCCTCTTATCCTTGCCCTTGTCTTTAGGCTTATCATTGGTCTCATGTGGATAAAGGTTTTGGACTTTTTCTTTTTCCTGAGGCTTTTCCACTGGTTCCTTGAGCGCTAATCTTGCCTCCTGGTTCAAATAATCAGCATAGTCTATCCAGATAAGGTCAAAGACATCTTCCTGAGTCTCATGGATTTTTAGCTGGATCTTACCTGTTAGGTAATTTACATCATTTACCCTAGCTTCCTCATTCTGATAGGTCAGTTTACTTCCCTTCCTTGGAAGGATTTTTCTCATATCTTCATAGTGGACCTGCTCGTAGTTAAGGCAGCACATAAGCCTGCCACATACTCCAGAGATTTTTGTTGGATTAAGGGATAGTTCCTGGTCTTTAGCCATCTTTATTGAAACAGGTTGAAAATCTCCCATCCAGCTAGCACAGCAGAGCTCTCTTCCACAAGAACCCAGGCCTCCTATTAGCTTGGCCTCATCCCTAACTCCAATTTGTCTAAGCTCAATCCTGGTTCTAAATATTGCAGCCAGGTCTTTAACAAGCTCTCTAAAGTCGACCCTAGAGTCTGCGATAAAGTAGAAGATAATCTTGCCCGCATCAAAGGTATACTCAACATTAAGCAGCCTCATATCAAGGCCATGCTTATCTATCTTCTCCCGACAGATTTCAAAGGCTCTTTTCTCCTTTTCCTTGTTTTCTACATTGGTCAGCTGGTCATCGGGGCTGGCCTTTCTGACTACTGGCTTAAGCTCATACTTTAGCTCTTCTTCAGCCACTGATTTTGGGCCCTGGACTACTAGGCCGTATTCTAGGCCTCTTATTGTCTCAACTATGGCATAGTCTCCTGCCTCTATATCTATATCTCGTGGATCAAAATAATAGACTTTACCGCTTGGCTTAAAGCGGACACCTATAATCTTCATCAATTTATTCCTTCCTCTAGCTCCATAAGACAGGTCCACAATAGGTACTCTGTATTGCAATTGGCAGCCAGCCGTTTTAATCCGGTTTCTATTTTTTCCCTAAGTAGGGGAATTTTGTATCTTCCTATGCTTTGAGAGTGCCTAACTAGCACATCCACCCTATCCTGGTAGTAGAGATTTTCAGTTCTTCTATTTTGGCCAACCAGAGCCAAATCTCTTAGCCAAAGCAGGGAGTGCTCCAAAAGGAGCCTGGCATGGTCCCTGTTGCCCCCATACTCCTGAGCATAGTCCAGGAGTTTAATCCTATCCCCTTCAGCCAGGGCATCAAAAATTTTTTCTGGAAAGAAAAAAAGTTTCCTCAGATCCTCATCCTCAAGGATGGAAAAGGCCTTCTCAAAACTTCCTCCTGAAAACCTGGCAGCTAGCCTTCTTTCAGCTTCACTATAATCTTCAAGAGCCCTATAAATATCCTCTTCACTATGGGGCTTTAGACTATATTCTACCAGTCTACTTAGGATAGTATCAAGTAGCCTACCAGGAGCCGAAGTAATAAAAAGAAAGGTCAGAAAGTCTGGTGGCTCTTCTAAGGTTTTAAGTAGCTTATTTTGGGCCTGGACATTCATCTTGTGGGCATCATTTATAAGAAGCACCTTGCGTCTTCCGTAGAGGGGTCTTTCCGAAGAGAAGAGCAGGACTTCTTTTATTTCTTCCACACCAATGTTGGTCTTTTCATCTATGACTAAGAAGTCTGGATAATGGGATAACTTGTCTATAGTATCCACATCCAAAAGAAAGAGGCTTAGCTCCATGGCTAGTTTCCTCTTTCCAATACCTTCTATACCTGTAAAGATTAGAGCATGGGGAAGCCGCCTCTCCTTTGCCAGGGAGACCAGCTGACCCAGTGTTTCATCAAAACCAATTAGCTTCATTAGAATTTGTGGAATTCTTCTATATCTACTTGGAAGTAAATGGCCCCACCTACCCTAACCTCAATAGGCTCACTAGCAGTGATTATACCCTGAGCAATTACTGGAATGCTGGGCATCATCTCTACTCTAGAGCGGCATTTCTCCCTAATAATATCCTTAATTAGACCTACCTGATCATCCTGGGCACCGATGAGGATGGTAGTATTACCCCGGCGTAAAAAGCCACCGGAGGATGAGAGTCTGGTTACTCCTATTTTTTCTTGGTTTAACCTGTTGACAACGCTATTAACATCGTCATCCTGAACAATAATAATTAGCAGTTTCATCTTGCCCCCCTTATAGTTTGTATACGTGTAAGAGGCCAGTATCTAAAAAATACCTTGCCCCGTATATCCTTGCCATCTATATATCCCAGGCCATCGTCCCTGGAATCAAAACTATTTTCTCTATTGTCTCCTAGGACTAAATAAGAGCCTTCAGGAATTGTCAGGTCCATCTGACCCCTAGTAACTCCCTTGGCATACTCTTCCTCTAAAATCTCTCCGTCTATATATATGATACCCTCTTCCAGTTTAAAGTGTTCACCTGGTAGGCCAATAACCCTTTTTATCAAGTTCATGGGTGCCTCAGGTTTAATAAAAAGCTTTTGCAGGCCACTGAGTCTTTCCCAGCGGATACTGCCGATTTCTATTCCTGAATTAAAAACCACCACGTCGCCCCGATTAATAGCGGATCTTGTGCTTAAAAGTAGCCTATCTCCCTCTAAGAAGTTGGGTGCCATGGAAGAATTAATAACTGCCGTGGGCTGAACAAAGTAGAGTACTATGATTAAAATTGCTAGAGAAATGCCTAAGGACTTAAACCACTCTAAAAGGTTTTTAATAAAACCTTTTCCTCTTTCGCTTTCCATATGCCAACCTTTCTAGCCCTATTATATCATAGCTATCCAGGCCTTGGTAGCTAGAAAAAAGCTTGGTTTAAATAGGTAGCCAGGCCATAGGCCAGGGCCACAAAAATAAATAGTAGACCATATAAAGAAAAAAACCTATCCTTTTTTATCACCACATAGGCTATCCATTCTCTTATAAAGGCATTAAGAGAGTAGTAGAACCTGGTCCTAGCTCCTCTGCCATCACAATCTATCCCCAGCTCTCTAGCTAGGATTAGGGCTCTAAGCACATGATAGTTACTGCTAACTACCAGTAGGCTTTCTAGCTTCTCTTCTCTTTTGTCCAGGAGCTCCTTTGAGTAGATTAGGTTTTCTCTAGTGGAGGTAGACCTATCCTCTGTAATTATATCTTCCTCCCTAACTCCCCTAGCCAGGGCATAACCCGTCATGGCCTGAGCCTCGGAAAGCCTCTCATCGCTACCCTGACCGCCAGAAAGCACCAAAAGGCTTCCGGGATTTTCAAAATGGGCTTCTATCCCCCTATCAATCCTAGCAGCCAAGAGAGGTGGAACCTCCCTACCTTCTCTTAGGCCTGAACCTAGAACTATAACTGCGTCGTAGCTTTTATTTCTTAAAACAAGTAGGTTGAGAAAATTTGTAACTGTATAAAGAATAAAAACAAAGACCGTACTAATAAAGACCAAAGAAAAATATAGGTAGATATAATCAAGCAGCCTGCTCTTATTTAGGTTGCCAAGTAAAGGCCACAGGATTAGGTAGGCCATATAGGCTATACCTAGGCCCAGGGATAAATAATGGGCTAGACCTCCCCCTTCCTTTCTTATAACCTGAATTCCTGTACTAATTAGGGTGGTAACCATAGCTAAAGGAAAAAGAAAGGTGATAATAGCTAGGGCTACTGCACCTAGGAGCAGGATAGTATAGGCCAGGCCTGACACATATATATCCTCTAAGATTACCAGGATAAAGGTCAGTAAAAGAAGAAGAAAGAAAAGAACCACAAGAAAATTAAAACCCAGCCAAAGGCTCCTTTTCTCCCCCTTATATCTGGCATAAAAACTATATGAAGCAAAGAGTAAGCACAATAAAAGAAGGCCTAAAATCAATAAATACCTCATTAATCCTCCAAAATCCCAATATACCCAGGCCTTTCAAGGCCCACAATTTCACCCTGAAAATCCTCTAAGTAGGCCGCTAGTTTCTTATCCATGATTTCCCCAGGAACCAGAACAGGACTTCCTGGAGGATAGGGTATGGCGTACTCAGTAACAACCCTGCCCACAGCCTCCTTAAAACTTACCAGTCTTGTCTGCCTTAAAAAGGCCTGGCCTACTTCCAAGGCCCTTACAGGCCTAAAATCCTTATAGCCTAGTTTCTTCTTATCAATTAGCTCAAGGCCCTGCAGGGCTTCTAGTAGCTTGTCAAAGTCATTTTTTATGTTCATGATACTGGGCATAAGTAGGATACCATCCTGGTTAAAAAACTCCGACTGAAGCGCCCTGGCTCTAAGCTTCTTATCAAGGTCACCGTAATCAATTTCTTTTTTATGACTGATAAAGAGCCTGGTCTTGTCCTGCCTTTTACCCCTATAGTCTACATAAAAGTCCGTAGTTTTCTCAAGTTCCTCCTTAAAAGCCCTACAATTTTCAAGGAGGTCTTCCATAAGTTTCTTTCCTCTACTTTCATAGATTTCAAGGGCTAAGTCTAGGCTCCTCATCAGCAGGTAGTTTGGCGAGGTAGACTGGAAGAGCTTTATATGCTTTTGCAGGTAGTTTTCTGAAAACCTTTCACTGCATAGGTGGACCACAGCCGACTGGGTCATACTGGGCAGGGTTTTATGAAAGGAGTGGACAACAATGTCAGCATAGGCCATGGAGGATAGGCTCTCATCTATGAGCTTTAAATGGCTACCATGGGCCTCATCTACAATTAGAGTTAGGTCCCTAGCCCTAATCCACTGGAAAATCTCTTCATCAAGGATGGCTCCATAATAGTCAGGGGAGGTCAGAACCAGGCCCCTGGTATTTTCATTTACCAGCTCCTTTAACTGGGCTAGATAGTCTCTATCATTATAGAGGTACCTGGGCCTAAGGCCTAAAAGATAGATGCCATCATAGATGGAGATATGGGCCCCTCTCATAATGATAATCTCATCTCCTCTTTTAAAGGCTGCACTCATGGCTCCAAGGAGTCCCCCAGTGGATCCATTTATGGATATAAAGCTCTTCTTAGACCCAAAGGCCCTAGAGATGGCCTCCATGGTTTCAAGAATTGCGCCCTGGGGGCTGGTCAGATTGTCTGTACCTTCTATTTCTGTATAGTCATATTTATATATTTCTTCTTCAATCCGGCCTTTATGGCCTGGCATTTCAAAGTGGATTAGTTCTTCTTCAATGACCCTATCCAGGGCTTCTTTTATCCTCATGGCTACCTCCTGTTTTTCCTATTATAGCACCAAAAGGCCAAAGTGCTTTGCCCTTTTACTAGGGCTTTGTTATAATGGTGTCACTACAAATTATTTAGGAGGAAGGATGTTATCTAATCGAGCATCAAATATTTCACCTTCTATTACCCTGGGAATTTCAGCCAAGGTAAAGGAGCTTAAATCAAAGGGACAAGCCATCATAAACCTAAGTATTGGCGAGCCTGACTTTCTAACACCTGATAAGGTAAAAGCCGAGGGTATTAGGGCCATTAAAGAAAATATCACCAAGTACGATGCTGCAAGTGGCAGCCTAAAAGTCAAAGAAGCTGTCTGCCAAAAACTTAAAAGAGAAAATGGCCTTGACTATACTCCAGATCAAATCGTAGTCTCCAATGGAGCCAAGCACGCTATTACAAATGGCCTACTTGCAACAATTAATCCAGGAGATGAAGTACTTATACCTGTGCCCTACTGGGTCAGCTACCCTGAAATGGTAGGTCTAGTTGGCGGAGTACCAGTTCTTGTGCAAACTAAAAAAGAGAATGGCTTCAAGGTCACTTTAGAAGACATTGAACCCCATCTAAACGAAAAAACCAAGATGATTATTCTTACCAACCCATCTAACCCCACTGGAAATGTTTTTTCAAGAGAGGAACTTGAAAATCTATGCACTAACTTGGTAGAAAAAAACATCTTAATCCTAGCCGATGAAATCTATGAGAAGGTTATCTATGATGAGGAGTTTGTTTCCATTGCCAGCCTCTCAGAGGAAATCTATGATAAGACCATTCTAATTAATGGCCTAAGTAAGTCAGCCTCAATGACAGGTTGGAGGATGGGCTACTCTGCAACAAATAAGACTCTGGCCAAGGCCATAGGCAGTATCCAGTCCCACCTTACAACCCACCCCTCCACCATAACCATGGCGGCCTCTGTTGTCGCCCTAAATGATTGCGAAGAGGATGTAAACCTCATGGTTAAGACCTATAAAGAGCGCAGGGACTATATTGAGAGCTTCTTTAAAGACTGGGGTAGGCTTGATATTATCCCTCCAAAGGGAGCCTTCTATGTCTTTATAGATATCGGGCCTCTTGCTGAAAAGATTAAGGCCGATTCCCTATCCCTACAAGTTTGTGATGACATGATTGAGCTTCACAAAACCGCCTTTGTGCCAGGTATAGGCTTTGGACAAGATGACTTTATCAGGCTAAGCTACGCTGCCTCCATGGAAGATATTAAAGAGGGATTAAAACGCTTTAAGACCTATGTTGAAAATGTCCTTGAAGATTAAGTCAATAAAAGAAAGCCCCCTAAACTATCTAAAGACCTTTAAGATAGTCTATGAGGATAAAACAGGTAGGGACAAGGTATGGGAGCTAACCTCTCGAGGTGACAAAGCAAGGCTTGAAAAAGAGATCCAGGGCCAGGAATTTTCCGATGGCTCCATGATGGTAGCTTGGAATGAAACAAAGACAAGTCTTGTTATGATAAAGGAGTTTAGGATAGCAGCTGGCCACTATGTCTATAGTTTTCCAGCGGGCCTTCAAGATGAGGGGGAAGATATCCTAGAGGCCTCCATAAGAGAGTTCAAGGAAGAAACCGGCATGGACTTTAAACCCCTGGGCCTTGATAGACCCCGCTATACCAGTGTGGGCCTAACCAATGAAAAGGTCTATACTGTTTTTGGTAGATATTCAGGAAACTTTTCAAAAGAGTATTTAGAAGACAGTGAGGACATAAGTCCCCTACTGGTGGATAGGAAAAAGGCAATAGAACTACTGCAAAATGAGGATGTAACCATAAGAAGCGCCTTTATACTTAGAGCCTTCTTCCAGCTACCCCTCTATGAAGAAATTTAGGACCTCCTAGGAGGTCCTTTTTAGTTCTTCCCTAGTCAGCTCTGGACCTTCAGTAAACTCCTGTCTGAGCTGAGCCATAAAGTAGAAGCTTATAGCGCTAGATAAGAGGGACCATAAAAGACCTGAGAAGTCCCTATCAGCTATATCACCAAGTGCCCCAAATAGTAAACTTATCAGACCGCCCAGTAAGACCAGCTGCCAGCCCTTATAAAGCCTGGCCTTTAAGGGTTTAATAGAAATAAAATTAATATAAACCGAGACTCCAATGCCGATTAGAGAGACAATAAAAAGTAGCGGCATAAATAGCCCTAAGAGCCCAGCTCCTAAACCCATTAGAGCAAGACTTGATACTAGGCTTACTCCAAGAATAGTTATAATTGCAAGAAGGCCAAGGCCAGCAGAAATAGCAGCAAAGAACCAGGACCAGGAGGCAAGAAATTCAACCACTGACTGGGGAAGTTTTGGTAAACTTTCATTAATTTCCATAATTTTCTCTTCAAGATCCTTTAAAAAATTCATAAAGCACCCCCTTTTTCTATTAGTAGTCAAATACCCTCGGCGCCATCCCTTATTCACAAGTGCATAAAGTATAACTTTAGGATTTTCTCTACCAGGTCATTGTCCGTTTTTAGGAAGTAATTTATTCTTTTCACCCCTTATTAGTACTTCTAGTTAAATAACTATAAAAATAATTACATAAATTATCTATAAAAAACCCCTTCACTTGATAAACAAGCTTAGGTGAAGTTTCTATTCCTTAGACTTATAAACAAAGGAAAAGACATAAAAAAGCTAAGGCAAGGCAGTCTATCTAGGCAGACTTACTTTTTAGGTCTTTTAAAGCCATAGCAGAGAAAATCTAATAGGGTTAAGTAGATCTAGTTAGCCTTTTAAATCTAATTCTGAACATAATCCAACAAAAAAAGGCCCACATAGAGCCTTCTTCATTTCTATTTGGAGGAGGACCAACCGCCATCTACGGGTAAAGCAACTCCTGTGACATAGCTTGACTCCTTAGCCCCAAGAAAAAGAGCAGCAGAATTTAGTTCACCGTCACGGCCAAGTCTTTGCATTGGAACAGAGAAATTCACATAGCCTTGGAATTCATCGGTCGTTACGCTATCCTGAGTAAGCTCCGTAGGAAAGAAGCCAGGACAAATAGAATTTACTGTCACACCATAGGGCGCAAGCTCTGCAGCGGCTGCCCTGGAAAGTTGTATGACACCAGCCTTAGCTGTATGATAAGCTGCCTGCTGCTGATTGGTTGCAAGAATTCCATACATAGAAGCAATATGAATAATCCTTCCATAGCCCTTTTCCTTCATAACCCTACCAAATTCCCTAGTTAGCCTAAAGGCGGCCGTCAAATCAAGGTCTAGAGTAAAGTCCCAGGCCTCATATGTCATCTCTGTTATTGCCCCACCCTTGGCAGAACCTGCAGAGTTTACCATAACATCTACCTTGCCATGCTCATTAATTATTTCATCAACTACTTTGGTTATTTCTTCATCCTTTGTAACATCTAGAAGGTATACCTGTGCCCTACCACCATGATTCTCAATTTCTTCTTTTAGAGCCCTAAGCTTGTCCTCTCTTCTTGCAATGACTATAACCAAGGCCCCAGCCTGGGCAAAAGCTCTGGCCATTTGGGAGCCTAATCCACTAGACGCCCCAATTACAGCTACTACTTAATTCTCATAATTAAACATTAGCCACCTCCTCTAAATTCATAAGACAAACTCTTGTTATCTTACTAATCAAATACCCTCAGAGCCCGCTTTTATTTATAAGTGTATAAAAGCTTATCTTTAGGGTCCTCTCTGCCCTATCCTAGTTCACAAAATGGAGGTTTTTTAACCTTTTGCCTCTTTTTAGAACTCCTAGCTAATAAATAATTACATAAACTATTTATAAAAAAACCCTTCACTTGATTAACAAGCTTAGGGGAAGTTTCTAGCCACCTAGGGCTATAAATAAATAGACCAGGTATAAAAATGATATTAGACCAAGGCCAAGGCCTGCCCAGGCAAGCTTACTCTTCTTAAAGGATAGGCCTCCTAGCACCATAGCCAGAATCGAAAAAAATACTTATAGCTAAGGGTGGGGTTCCAAAAAAGTCAACAAAGACTAAGAGGGCTGCCACTATAGCAGAAATTAAACTTAATAAGGCTAAATTTATAACAAGACTCCTTTCTGCCTACATATACCCCATCCCCATAAAATATAAAAACCTATTTTAATCTTATCTTTAATTCAACAGGGTTATGATCACTATGACTAAAGCCATAATCAAGGGTCTTCACAGAAAGTCCTTCTAGATTAGGGCTGATTAGG
>LFRM01228735.1_pt1 | contig 28475 bp, 22 predicted proteins | sample 618341 | NCBI WGS metagenome assembly LFRM01 (sample SAMN03654438, study PRJNA283298) | anaerobic digester metagenome | isolation source: pool of bioreactors CSTR01a, CSTR02a, and CSTR03a thermophilic anaerobic... | place: Denmark: Kgs. Lyngby | collected 2014-05-21 | reverse complement strand
TGACAAAGCGCAATATAATCACGTCTCATACAGCGGCGGCGGATTTGATCCGACAGTCTGGATGCAGCTTTTGATGTCTTGGCAAAGACCATCAGGCCACTCACCGGCTGATCCAGTCTGTGAACCAGGCCAAGGAAGGCTTCACCTTTTTTATCCTCATTGATACGAATGTACTCTTTTAAAAGAGACAGCATATCCGCATTTCCGCTAGCATCAGCCTGAGAAAGGATCCCGGCAGTTTTTGTCACAACCAATAGATGGTTATCCTCGTATAAGATGGGAATTTCCGGCATGCCACAACTCCTATTTTTGCTAACTGCATAGATTCTAGCCTATTATATCTAAGTCACAGGTATAATAAAGATTAATTATTATAATAACGCAGACATAAAGGAGGCAGTTTTGACTAAGTATATTCTGGCCCTGGATCAGGGAACTACTAGTTCCAGAGCCTTGTTGATTGATCGGAAACAAAAAATACTTGCCAGTGCTCAGAAAGAATTTCCACAATATTATCCACAGGCAGCCTGGGTTGAGCAGGATCCCATGGAAATTTTTTCCTCGCAGTTTGCTGTCATGAATGAGGTAATCGCTCAATCTGACATCGCAGCTGAGGAAATCGCAGCCATTGGCATCGCTAATCAGCGTGAAACAACAATCATGTGGAATAAGAACAGCGGACGCCCCGTCTACAATGCCATCGTCTGGCAGTGCCGCCGTACTGCCGAGATTATTGAGCATATAAAAAAGGATGGACACTCCGACTACATACGGAATACGACCGGACTGGTTCCGGATGCGTATTTTTCTGCCAGCAAAATAAAATGGATTTTGGATAATGTTCCTGGAGCTCGTGAATCTGCCTCCGCGGGAGACCTTCTCTTTGGCACTGTCGACAGCTGGCTGGTCTGGCAACTTACAAATGGCGCTGTTCATGTTACTGATTACACTAATGCCTCACGCACCATGCTTTATAATATCAGGGACCTGTGCTGGGATAAAAAGCTGCTGGAAATCTTTGACATCCCACCCTCCTGCCTGCCTGAAGTGCGCAACAGCAGCGAAATCTATGGCTATTGCAACATTCAGGGTCATAAGATACCGATCGCCTCTATCGCCGGCGATCAGCAAGCAGCTCTTTTTGGCCAGCGCTGCTTCCAGCCGGGTCAGATCAAAAATACATACGGCACCGGTTGTTTCCTCCTGATGAACAGCGGGTCCAGGATGATCAGCAGTGAAAACGGTCTGGTAACTACTATCGCCTCCGGCATCAAAGGCAAAGTCAACTATGCATTAGAAGGCAGTATATTTGTTGCAGGTGCTGTAATTCAATGGCTTCGTGATGAAATGAACTTCTTTAAACATAGTTCTGAGTCTGAACTTCTGGCAAATAAGGTAAATGACAATGGAGGCGTCTATTTTGTGCCAGCTTTTACCGGTCTGGGAGCCCCCCACTGGGATCAATTTGCCCGTGGTCTGATCATCGGATTGACACGCGGCAGCCGGATGGAACATATCAGTCGTGCTGCTCTAGAATCCATTGCTTATCAGACATATGATTTAGTATCTGCCATGGAAAAAGACAGCGGTATTAAGCTCAAGGAACTCTACGTGGACGGAGGTGCCTCTGCTAACAATTTTCTGATGCAGTTTCAGGCGGATATCCTCGGCCTTACAGTACACCGGCCATTAATTCATGAGTCAACTGCCCTGGGAGCCTATTATCTTGCGGGACTTGCAATTGGCTGGTTCAGTGATACCGATCAGATTATGAACGCAGCCGGTGAAGCAGAAAGTTTTTTTGTGCAAATGCCACGAGCAAAAGCTGATGATTTATTGAAAAGCTGGCATGAGGCTGTTAAGAGATCTCTGGGTTGGGCGGAAGAGGTCTGAGAGTGATATAATTTAACAAAATACAGAGGAGGTCCTATGTCAATAACACCACATATACTAATAGCTGACGACGATCCTGTAGTTCACGAATCTCTTGGCTTATATCTGGATGCAGAAAATTTTACTTATGTTTCTGCCTATGACGGCGAAGAAGCTTTGAACATGGTTCAGACTGAAAAGCCTGATTTGATTATATTAGATTTGATGATGCCGAAAATGTCTGGCATAGATGTCTGCCGTATTATTCGTAAAAACAGTAATGTGCCTATAATCATGCTAACTGCCAAAGGCGAAGAGATAGACCGGGTTCTGGGTTTGGAGCTCGGAGCTGATGACTATATTGTTAAACCTTTCAGCCCCCGCGAAGTCATCGCCCGGATAAAAGTGGTTTTCCGCCGGATTCATGATGTGGAGCAAGGTAATCACAATCAGTCTATTCTTCGTTTTGACGGTTTGGAAATCAATCTGGATAATTACCAGGTTAAGGTCGATGATGAGATTGTTGCTTTCACACCAAAAGAAGTTGAAATCCTCTATCTTCTGGCTTCTCATCAGGGGCAGGTTATGAGCCGTGAACAAATCCTCTCACAGGTCTGGGGCTACGATTATTTTGGTGATACCCGTACTGTTGATACACATATTAAGCGGATTCGTCAGAAAATCGATACGGATAATCCCAAGTATGCCTTAATCACTGTGTACGGAGTTGGCTATAAGTTCGAAGCAACAACATGAGAAATAGCTTTCTGGTTCGACGTTTTTTCACACTGCTTCTTGCAGCTGTGATACTTTGGACTGTGCTGACCATTGTCTTCTATTCTTTTGTTGCACAGCCTGTATTCACCCGCATAAAAGTCGCAGAAATCCTGCCGCGGGCAGAACGACTGGTCAATGAACATTCTCCTTCTGCTGCCGGTGGTGTCGTAACTCCCTTCTTCGCTCAATCAGTATTGCAGGCCTATGAACTGTTCGGCAACTGGCTTTTTGCTCTCAATGAAAAAGGAGAACTTGTGATAAGCTCTCCCCTGCCGGAAAAACTGGAGGCGGTTAAGCCTGAAATTATGGACATAGTTGTCCGTGAACATAATGCTTTGATGACCGGTAACGGAGATCTGCGTCAGACAGAAGAGAATCTGACTGCAAATGCCGGTCGTTTTATTGTTCTATCTCTGGCCATGAAAGATAAGAATGACCCTGCTAAAATCGTCGGCAGTTTAATTGTTCTGCAGCCCATGGAAGAGATGAATGCAGGTATGCAAAGCCTCAATTTCGCCCTGATAACTTCATCTGTTATTGTTCTGCTAATTATGGTTGTGCCGGTGGTATTTGCTGTGTGGCATTCATTCAGACCTTTAGAGGAGATTCGGCAGATCGCATTAAACATGAGTAAAGGAGATTTCAATCAGCGCGCCGATGAGGATCTGGAAGGCGAAATGGGCGATCTGGCACGCTCCATTAACTATCTGTCCGAGAGCCTCTCTATTCTCTTTCAGGAACTGCGAGATCAAAGCAGTAATCTGCAACAAATAATTGATGGTATTGCTGAGGGAATTATTGCTCTTGACCGGGAAGGGAACGTTATCACCTATAATAATCGTTTGTGGGAAGTCTTCGGTCTGGATGTTGCTAATGAAGAGTACGGAACACCGGAGCGCTTTGTTGAGATGCTCAGGCTAGACACGCAATTTGCCAAGGCCATAGAAAGCCGATCCACTATTTCCTATGTTATATCTAAGGATCATCGCCAGATATCAAGCACAATTACACCTCTCTTTTCCGAACAGGATGTAGTCACAAGTGCTGTGGGTCTATTCAGGGACGTCACCGAGTCAGAACGACTGGAGCAAACCCGGCGGGATTATGTAGCCAACGTTTCGCACGAGTTGCGTACTCCCCTCACCTCTATGAGAGCTTTACTCGAACCTCTGGCTGAAGGCATGGTTAAATCTGAAGACGTAAAGCAGCGTTATTATGAAATTTTACTGCGTGAAACCATGCGTCTGTCCCGCCTGATTAATGACATGCTGGAGTTATCACGCATTCAGGCTGGTACGGTCGGGATCGAAATGGAGGCAGTTAATCTCTATTCTCTGATTTCCCGCCTCAGCTTGCGTTATATTCCAATTGCCTCTGACCATGATATCGATCTGACAGTAGAAGGTTTAAGTGCCGACCTGCCTTTGGTCTGGACCAACGAAGACCGCAGCGAACAGATTTTCATTATTCTTTTGGATAATGCGATAAAATTCACCCCGGAGGGTGGTGCTGTAAGAATAGAAATCGCAGACCATGAATACTTTGTCTCTATATCTGTTATCGATAATGGAATCGGTATAGCTCCAGAAGATATGGATCACGTTTTTGATCGTTTCTACAAGGCAGACAAAGCCCACAACCAACCTGGAACGGGACTGGGTCTTTCTATCGCTAACGAAATTGCAACACAAATGGGCCAGAAAATAAGAGTGCAAAGTGAAGAAGGCACAGGAACTGCCTTCACAGTATCCTTGCCCTATGCCGATGAAATATTGCAATCAATGGATAAGCTGAAGGAAGTCTATGACAGCGATGCGCATTAACCGCTATATCGCTGCAAGCGGCTACAGCAGCAGACGTCAGGCTGACAAGTTGATTAAGGCCGGAAAAGTTACTATTAACGGAGAAACTGCAGAACTGGGCGCAGTAGTAGAGGCTGGTGATCTGGTTCAGCTTGCTGGAAAGACTTTGCATCTGCCGGCTACTGAAGATCTCGTCTATATCGCTTTTAATAAACCGGCTGGAATTGTCTGTACTGCCAATCCAAAAGTTCGTGCTAACATTATTGATTTCATAAACTTCCCTCAAAGAATATTCACTGTAGGACGGCTCGATCGTGATTCCCGTGGTCTTATTTTGCTCACTAATGACGGCAAAGTAGTTAATCCTCTGATACATGCCCGCAACCAACAGGCCAAAGAATATAGGGTAAGGGTCGACAGGGTGATCACTGAAGATTTTCTGGATAATATGAGAAATGGTGTCGCGATTTTAGATACAGTAACTCTGCCGGCTGAAGTAAAGCGCATTAATAAACTGGAGTTTTTTATAGAGATAAAACAAGGGCTCAACCGTCAAATCAGACGCATGTGTGAGGCCCTGGGCTATAAAGTTATTGATCTTCAACGCATCCGCATTATGGATATCACTCTGGATGGGCTGGCAGAGGGATCCTGGCGTCATCTTAGTCAAAAAGAAGTCGCCGCTATAAAAGCTCTCGAAGACGGGGCCTAGACTTTTTCGGGATCAAAAGAAAGGCAGACCTCAAATCCATCCTGACTTAGAGCCCTATAGGTCACTCCAGCAGCATCAAGCATTCTTTTCGAGGCTTTTACTATATCAGTCTCCGCATATTTATCCGACAAATAGACAATTTCCTCAATGCCGACTTGTATAATCGCTTTGCTGCACTCGTTACAGGGAAATAAAGGCACATATATATGGCATCCCTGCATCGATTGACCGCTGCTGTTCAAAATAGCATTTAATTCCGCATGGCAGACATAAGGATATTTGGTATCAAGAAAATCTCCTTCACGCGCCCAGGGAAACACATCATCACTGCAGCCGAATGGCAAGCCATTATAGCCTACACTGACTATCCTCTTTTGCGGGGAAACTATACAGGCGCCAACTTGCGTGCTGGGGTCCTTGCTGCGCTTTGCCGATAACAAAGCAACCCCCATAAAATATTCATCCCAGGACAAATACTCTTGTCTTTTCATAAGTCTCCTTAGTTATCCTCTGTCTGTTCAGGGTCATCAGTCAAAAGCGCTTCACCATCAACATCTGAATTAATGTCAGGATCAGATTCATTTGTCACATCCAGTTGGAGATAACTTCGCATGTAATCTTGTTCTATTTTATCAGAACTCTGATCTTTTTCATCAGGATCAGACAGGAAACCATCAGAGGCTATAATTTCACCTACAGCAGCCTGTTCCCGTTTTTTCCTCCTGAATATAGATAGTATAATTACAAGGATGAATATGACTAAGGCAGCAACTGATATTAACAGGCCCTGGCTAAGTCCTTCAGGCCGGAAAAGCATGGTCACTCGATGTTCTCCGGCGCTGACAGGAATTGCCATTAGTGCCTGATCCACCTTACGGATTTCTTGAATCTCACCATCAAGCCAGACGGTCCATCCCGGATCGTAGGGTATGGATAAAAGGAGAACACCTTTATCCGGACTCTCAAAGTGGCCATAAAAATAATCATTTCTGAAGCTGCTTAACTCCAAACCGCCACTATTGCCCGCTAAACAGAATTTTTCCAACTCTTCTTCGTTTATCCGTGCCAGGCGCAGTTCAATCTCACCACTAGCTGCAGCAGATGCACTAAAAGTCAGTCGCAGATTAACTTCTCCTAATTCGAGAAAACCCAATTCAGTCAGCCCGCTCCGGTTCAAGCTGATCACACGTCCCGATTGATCTGTCAGATCAGCTTCATCCATATCATTTCTTTTACTGTCCAAGTAAAGATAATATGTAGCATCTTCATCTATGTCCGCATGCAAATGCAGAGTATAACTATCATCAGTATAGCTTTTGTAGAAATTGAAACGTGAATCTCCACTCGTGCTTGCAGCTTCCGGAGGTGCATCCAGATTTGTCACTTTCAGCTCCGTAAAGATGTCTTTAACAGCTGGATTGATGTGCTGTGCCAGGCGATTCTGGTTCTGAAATACTCTGCCGCCGGTAGAGCTGTAGGTCAATACACTGCTATTTGCAACAAAGGCCAAGGGCAAAGAATAAGGATTCTGATAGACCTGGACCTCACCGTTATCCAGGACTTCCTCACGAAGCACTTCCATGTAGCTTATCGGGTCTCTTGCCAGCAAAAACTCGATGCCAAAAAGAGAATCAAGGAATAAGGTCGAGCCGGTATATTTGTAACTATTTATGCCATTACTGTAGTAGCCCATGTTTTCAAAAAACCTCACCGGTGCTTTAGCTGAGGTTGAAGCAAACATGCTGAGCCCATTATAGCCATAGAGAGCCGGATCATTTGAACTCTTTTGTTTATTAATCTCCAGCCGGTAAAAAGGACCGTCCTGATAATTTTTTTCAATATCTGCCAGAGCTGCCCTGATCGCTGCAGGCTTATTACCGGCAGCGTAGCCATCCCGTGAACCGTAATATTCATTTGTATCAACAAAATGTACGCTTACAATTGAGTGGGCTATAAGTTCAAATATCATGAGCAGAATTAAGGAAATCGAGAGTGCCGACCGCCTGGAACTGGTCCTGTTTCTGTCAGCTTGTGTTTTTTCACGCAAGCCTGTACGACCGAAAGCTGAAAATATCAGAGTGTAAAGCACGATGAAGGCAATTGTTGCCCATTGCGTGGCAGCACTACTTGCCAGGTCATCCAGCAATAACACGCTTACAGGAACTGCAAGCACAAGAGGCATTGCCAGCAGCACCACATCCTTTGCTTTCAGGTCGCGCAGAGATCTGAGTGCCGCATAGGCCATTGTCAAGACAAGAAATATATAAACAAAAGAATTCCGATATGGTAACTGGTTGGGAAAGTGCATTCCATGCCAGACAAAGTTCAATATATTCAAATCAAATGAGAACAAGAGAAAAAGCAAGAGAAAGGCGTGCATTATTTTATCGCGCAGGCGGATACGGCCGGACATGAAAAAGATCGGTATTAATAATAATGTGCCCACTCCTGCATAAAGATTAGGGTAGCCACTGCGAATGGTCGGCTGCAAAAAGATAAAGTGCTGGGCCAGATAAGCAAGAGGGTTGGCAGCGAACTCAATGTTCTGGGGGAACTTATCGCCACTGGCGCTGGTATATTGCAGGGACTTAAGGACCGGTAACAAAAGAACAGCGCTGAGTGCAACTGCCATACCAGTAGCAGCAACAATCTTAGCAAGCATTTTTGCCCGTCTGCTGCCTTTCCAGCCCTCAGTATGCTGAAGCATCAGAATCGGAAAATACAATGCTATGAAAATACAGGTAAAGAAGGCCATATAATAATTGCTGACTAAAAGCAGGAAAAGGAAAATTACAAAAAGAATAAATTTATCCTGCTTAATAAAACGGGTTAATGCCCAAAGGACGAGTGGTAATAAGATCAGGGCATCAAGCCACATGATATTCCAGGAGTAGGCCATCACATAGGCAGATAAAGCATACATGGTACCGAAGATGATGCTGAAAACACCCTTGCGCTGAAATGTTTCCTTCAGGAAAAGATGAAAGGCCATGCCGGCGAGTCCAACTTTAATCAAGGTCAGAGCAAAAACTCCTTCCGATAATAATGACTCCGGAAAGATTAAAAGCAATATATTCAGAGGGCTGGCCAGATAATATGCTATCAGCGAATAAAAGTTCATTCCCAGCCCACCGGAGAATGTATAAAATATCGATTCGCCTGAAAGTATAGTGCGGCGCAAAGTAGCCAAAAATGGAGCATATTGATGGAAAAGATCAACCGTCAGAATCTGTCTGTCGCCAAAGGGGAATATAGTACGAGTGGCATAGGCTAAAGCCAGAATCAATAGCGGAATCAGAAAAGCCAGAAAATTGTAATGGCTGTGTGGTGTTTTTTGCTTGATCAGAGATGCATTTTTCTCATCATTGTCTTCAGCGTATCTCGCCATTCCCTCTTCAAGACTGTTGGCATCCGGATTTGTGCTCATCACATCTCCTCCAAACGATAGATATTATCAAAGCATGAGTAAAATACATTATAAACATAAAACAGGCGGACTTTTCTGATAAAAGTACCGCCCGCCTGTAATTTAGATTAAATCTATATTACTTTTTCTTCTTTTTTTTAGATTTTGCTTGTTTCAGAGCAGCCACTATTCCTGCCAGAAAACCAAGCATACGTGCAGCCTGTGTTCCTATATTGTCAGACTGACGCGCTGATTGGCGGCGGCTGCGATTCTCGAAAAAGCTTTTGGCTGAATCAATAGCTTCTGTTATCTCTCCGGTCATAATGCTGACGTCATCAAGTATCACCGGCACAGTATCAGCCAGACCGTCTACCAGAATCTGGGCCGGCTCTATAAGTCCGGGCAAAGCATCAGCAACTTCTCCAACTGGTTCACTAACATCATCAACTATTTTGCTGACACTTTTCATAGTTTTAATCAGATAAACCAGAAATACTATCAGCAGAATTATGGCAACAGCACCAAGAGTGCCTAGAACAATACTCATAATATCGTTCGGTGTCATTACATATTCAACAAGTAGAAATTGCATTAGCCAATTCCTTTCTATCATCTAAGGACCAATAGAACTACCCCGGATTAGAATTAATCGGCTTCTTCTACTTCCTCAGCAATGTCTTCAGCGGCTTCTTCAACGATTTCTTCGACGTTCTTAACCTTCTGCTTGACTTCTTCAAACTTTTCCTTGACTTCCTTGGCAGCTTTGTCGTAAAACTCCTTCGTCTTTTCGGCGCCGGAAACAGCAGTGTCTTTAATCATTTCACGAGTTTCTTCACCGCTTTGAGGGGCTAATAGCAAAGCTGCTGAAGCTCCCAGAGCGATTCCACCTAAGAATGACAAAAAGGATTTGTTACGGGCCTTAGATTTACTCTCAACTCCAAAAAAGTCCATAATGCTATCAAACATAGTAATTCTCCTTTCAAACGAATCTATACTGGTATCGTTTTGTTTTCTCTTGAATTATAGTATACAGCATTTACTGTAATTGTCAGCAAACTAATAGTATCCGGCTATATTGGTAACATAGGAAAGGATGAGTAAGTCTGTAAGCCGGATTCTGTCGTGAGCGACCATCTGTCTAGACCAACCGTTGCCGGTTAATTCAAGCCACCTCCTCGGAACCTGCGGGTCACAGTTATTCCTCCACGGTGTTGCTCCGGATGGGGTTTGCAGGGCCAGGCTGTCTCCAGCCTGCCGGTAAGCTCTTACCTCACCATTCCACCCTTGCCGAAAATTCGGCGGTATCTTTCTGTTGCACTTTCCTTAAAGTCACCTTCACCGGGCGTTACCCGGCATCCTTGCCCTATGGAGCCCGGACTTTCCTCACCGACAGCCTTTCGGCTTGTCGCTGCGGCCGCACAACTTACTCATCGTAATGGTCAATTATAGTCTATTCCTTGCTTAACTTCAATCTTAAGCTCAGGAAATTCACAAGACAGGTAGGCAGCCAGCAGATTCATGCCATCCCGCTCAGAAACATCGTGGCCGACTGCTAATACACGAATATCTCTGGCTTCCAGCATTAGGGCCAGATGATGTTTTATTTCGCCACATATGAGTACATCTGCAGCGATCTCTTCTAAGCGCAGTATACAGCTTTCATCAAAGCTGCCGGGAAAGAGAGCTATTTTTTTCAGCTGACTATTTTTTGAGTTAAAGCGCTGGCAAGCCGGTATTTCCAATCTTTTAGCGATCAAACGCTCAAAGTCAAAAAAGGACTGTTCCTGACATAAAGTGGCATACAAGCCATAACCAAATTCCGGTCTGCCCTCTAAAGGCATCAGAGTCTGATAAGCTTCTTCCTCAACATCAAGTTGTAATTTACGGGCAAGCCCCGCAGCGATGCCTCCGGGGCTGCGGTCCAGATTAGTGTGGGCGCTGTAGCAGGATATCCCCTTGGTGATTAAATCCAGCTGCATCTTCCCTTCCACAGTGGCGTCAGTCAAGCTATGAATCGCATTAAAAAGCGGAGGATGGTGCACGATCAGAAGCTCTATATTCTTTTCAGCTGCTTCCCGGACTAATTCCGGCGTTAAATCAAGTGCAAGAAGAATTCCCTTAACTTCAGCATAAAAACTGCCAAAAGCAAGTCCGGGTTGATCCCATTCTTCAGCCAGATCAATCGGCGCATATTTTTCAATTGCTTCGATAATTTCCCAATTTTTAGTCATCTTTTGCTCTTTTCCAACAGTTCTGCCCATTCTTCTGCCATGACTGCCCGTCCCGCGTCTCCCCGCCCCTCACGCTCCAGGCCTTTTGCCTGCTTCTCAGCCCATTCGAAGTAGAGCTTATCTGTCTCTGAAATTTCCTTTCGGCTTAAGCTCTCTGACACTGCGCGCAGTAAGCCGGGACCAATGTATAATTCCAGTTCATTCAATTTTGTAGCTTCGTCAGTATCTCCGGCACATATAATTATTGTGTAGAAGCGATTTTCATCCAGTACAAGCCTTTCTTCACTTAAGCAAAAAGACAGTTCCTGTAACACAGTACGTAATTCGTAGTGTTTTGTCTGTGGTTGCAAAATCAATCTTGAAGGTCGGGTTTTGTCTCTGTCATGAAAAGCCTCCACTAAAATATCTGCTATGCTTTCACCACCCAGCCCACTGATAAGCAACACATCATCTGGCCGGCAGCCAATGCCCTCCAGGCCATTATTCTGCAGGTACTGAATCCTGTCACTGAACTGAGGATACTTAGCCCTCGCCCGTGTTTTAGCACGTTCGAGCGGCTCTTTATTGATATCAATCAAGAGAAGCTCATCGGCTATACCCTGATCCAGCACTTCCAGTGGTACTCTTCCATGGTCGCAACCGACATCGATTAGTCGTTTACAATCAGCCGGAACCGCATCAGCCAAGGCCTTAAGGCGCTGACCTCTAAAAATTGAAGCGCCAGAGTAACCGCATTTTTCTTCAAGATTAGTCGACATAATCCTTCAGACGCTTGCTTCGGGAAGGATGACGTATCTTGCGCAGAGCTTTTGCCTCTATTTGGCGGATACGTTCACGTGTGACGTCGAAAACCTTGCCGACTTCTTCCAGAGTTCTGGTACGTCCGTCCTTCAATCCGAAACGCAGCTTGAGCACTTCTTCTTCACGCGGAGAGAGTTCTGACAGAACATTAAGCAATTCTTCTTTGAGAAGTGTGTTGGCTGCCTGTTCATCCGGTGAAGGTGCGTCCTCATCAGGAATAAAATCACCTAACTGACTGTCTTCTTCTTCGCCGATCGGTTTTTCAAGGGATACCGGCGACTGGGAAATCTTCATAATTTCCCGGATCTTTTCCGGTGTCATTTCCATCTCAGCAGCCAGCTCATCAACCTCAGGTTCGCGACCGAGCTCCTGGACCAGCTGACGCTGGATACGAACCAATTTATTAATTGTCTCAATCATATGAACCGGTATACGTATGGTTCTGGCCTGATCGGCAATAGCACGGGTTATAGCCTGACGAATCCACCAGGTTGCATAGGTGCTGAATTTAAAGCCTTTTTTATAGTCAAATTTATCAACCGCCTTAATAAGCCCCAAATTGCCTTCCTGAATCAGGTCAAGAAAATGCATGCCGCGTCCTGTGTAACGCTTGGCGATGCTGACCACAAGGCGCAGATTGGCTTCCGTCAGATGCTGTTTAGCCTCCCAGTCACCCGCCTCCATTCTTGCTCCCAGTTCTTTTTCCTCGTCAGCAGTAAGAAGTTCTACCTGTCCGATTTCCTTGAGATACATACGTACAGGGTCATCAACCAGCATGGCATCGTTAAAGGCCTCTGCCATTTTATTCTTGTCCCGCTCACGCTCATGCATTTCGCGGACCATTTCTTCCTCGTCGATAACTTCAATACCTGTCCGGATCAAAATACTGATAACATCGTCCAGCAAATCTTCATCAAACTGAATTTTTTCCAGATAATCGAGTACTTCTTCCTGTTTTAGTTCATTGTCATTGTCAAAACCGCGGGAAATCAGTGGCAGAAGCAGCTCAACATTGAAGTCGAAATCCTGACTGATATTTTCCAGAAATTTTTCCTCATCAACAATTTCATTTAGATCATCATCTGCACTTTCGACAAAGAGGTCTGCATCTACAACTTCTTCATCATCACCTAAATCCAGTACGGCATCGATTTCTTCATCAAGATCTTCGTCCGAAAGCAGAATTTCTTCCTCTTCTTCATCAACGATAATTACGTCTTCCGCCTTTGCTGCCGATATCTTGGCCGGACGGCTGGTGATAACACTGGGAGTCAGCAGCAAACCGCCTTTAGCCAATTCATCCTCGCTCTTTTCATCAGCTGACTCGACTTCAAGTGCAAGAACCTTCAGTCTTTTCTTGACTTTGGTTTTCTTTGCTGAAAGAACTTTCTGGTCAGTCACGCCCTCTTCTGTTCCGGGTATCTCCCCCAAGGCCAGAATCAATTCGGACAAATCATATAATATATCTGTCTTTGTTTCTTCTTGATCCGTTTTCTTTTTTGCCATATTAGTACTCCTGATTTATCTGCTATGTCTTACAAGGGCCGCAGCTTGAGTGTATACACTTGCTTGTCTCTTTGCCTGCTCAGCCTTGTCAGATTCATCTCTTTCGTTATAGTAATTAAACAGAGCCAGTCTTTTATCTCGTTCCCAGGTAAGTTGCTCACTTCGTACTGCCCGGAATAACTGATCATAACTTTTCTCACGTAAATGTGCTGCCACATCCTGCTCAGAACTGGACATGTCCTGCAAGATACTCTCGCGGATCTGATTTAAATCGTCCTGAAACTCATCTATTTTCTGTTTTTCTCTGTCATTGCTGTTATTTACGTCCTTTTCATCAAGCTGAGCTTCTAATTGCTGCAGCCTGGACAATAATGTCGCCAGTGTAAGAGTGCCGGCCTCAGCGTCAGCCAAAAGCAAGCTGGCCAGCTCCCTGAAAGCTCCGGCGTGAAAATCACTGGCTCTTACAGGGGCTGCAAGATTCATTCCGGCCAGGGCTTCCAGCAAGGCGGGATCACGCCCTTTATCCACATACTGTATATCCAGCTCCCGCTTATACAGACCCGGCGCTTCGGCCAAAAGCCGCAGTAATCTCAGATCATTACTGCTTTCAGCACGAAACTTTGGTTGTCTCATCGCAATCATGTCAGCTGCCTTATCGGTAACAGCAGCTGCTGAATGTGACTTCCCGCCAGCATGCTGATGACCACGCCGCCTGTCGATCTCCTGAATTATTCTTTCCGTACCGGTACCTAGTTTGCGCGCGACCTGATCAGAATACAGTTCAGCCAGAACACCATTTTCTTCTTCAGCCAGAATATCTAAAGCTATATCCTGATATTCCAGTAAACGCAGGGAACCGCTTTCCGGGTCCCGGGACTTTCTTTCTGCAAGAGCCAGCCGATAACTGCTGCGGTCATACGAATTGTCGATGAGTGAAGCCATTCTCTCAGGACCTTTGTCCCGGATGTAATCGTCAGGATCCTGTCCTTCAGGCAGAAGTACAAATCCTGCCTTCATACCAATATCGGAAAATATCTCAAAAGTGCGCATTGCCGCATTTTCACCTGCACCGTCAGAATCAAAAAGCAGGAGCGCCCCCTTGCTGTGTCTTTGCACCAGACGAGCCTGTTGCAAGGTTAAGGCTGTGCCCAAAGGAGCAACTACATTCTTGAAACCGGCTTTACTCAAAGCTATGACATCCATATATCCTTCAACAATAATCAGCTGATCGGACCTGGCTTTCAAAGCCTGAGGCAAACCGAAGAGATAGGAGCCTTTATGAAAGACCGCAGTTTCCATGGTGTTAATATATTTGGCACCCTGATCCTGCAAGGCACGGCCACCAAAACCCAGCACGTTTCCACTTAGATCTATAATTGGAAAAATAACACGGTCACGGAAAAAATCGATCCAATTATCCCGGCTGCTGCGGGTAATCAGCCCGGCCTTTGACATTGCCGCATCAGTCACAGATCTTGAACGCAAATGCTGATACAGCATGTCCCACTGATCAGGAGCATATCCAAGTCCAAACTTGCGCCAGTCACTTATGGACGTTCCGCGTTGTGTCAGGTAGGAACGTGCAGCCTCACCTCTTTTACCGATTAATGTTTTATGAAAATAACCTGCAGCCTCCAAGAGAGCATGATAAATCAACTTTTGTTCTTCACGCTTATACTGCCAGCGTTCATCTTCGTCTTCTTCGATCTCAATACCGACGCGTTTGGCCAGAAAATGTATTGCTTCCGGAAAATTAAGATGCTCAATTTCCTGAATAAAACTGATAACATTGCCACCTTTATGGCAGCCAAAACAGTAATAGATCTGTTTCAGCGGTGTGACGCTGAAAGAAGGTGTCTTTTCGGTATGAAAGGGGCAAAGACCGAAAAGATTATGGCTCGATTTTTTATCCAGATCAACATAAGAAGAAACCACATCAACGATATCGTTAGCGGCTATCACCTGATCGATTGATTCCTGGGAAATTCTGCCCATCCTGCCCTGCTCTTTCGAATCAACTGTTTATATCCAATATATTCAGCATTTTCTGGAAAATATGAGTTTTTCTTAATTAGCCCTCATTACTAGTATTCGTTAAGCTCTTTGCTTTTCCCTGCCCGCGCTTGTACGAAAGCCACAGGGCACATTCCAACCTCTTTTGGAGCATTTGACAATAAATCGGGTCAACAGTATCAAGATCACCCATGCTATGCCAGTGATTAGCAGCACAGCCACCGCCGCAATGGTAGCGGGCCCAGCATGAGTTACAGGGTTCCCGGCTGGGCATCAGATACTCACTGAAAGCTGACTGCCGTTTGGAATCAGTTTCGTAGCATGTTTCAGTCAGCCGTCCGATGCGATGCTCAGTTTCTCCTACCAGCTGGTGGCAGGGGTAGATATCACCTTCAGGCGTAACTGCACAATACTCGGAACCGGCACCGCAGCCTTTAAGTCTTTTATAGAGACAGGGGCCATGGTCCGTCTGCAGGTTGAAATGGAAAAAATTAATATTTGAGCCGGCTTCATCCGACTGTAAGACCAGAGCTAGTTTCTCATAAGAATCCATCACTTGCGGCAGATCCTCCTCCCTGATTGAATAATCGAACTCAGGGGCAGCTACAACCGGTTCTATGGAAACGTTTCTGCCTAAGGCCGCCAAAGCCAGAACATCCTCAACAAAGTCTAAGTTATGGCGGGTAAAGGTGCCGCGAATATAGTACTCACGGTCTCCGCGAACAGCAACAAATTTGCGTATGTTTGCCGCTATGCGTTCATAGCTTGCATTTCCTCCTGCATCAGGACGCATATGATCGTGTGTCTCCGCTCTGCCATCACAGGAAAGTACTACATTTTTAAAATGTCTGTTAATGAAATCTATTTTTTCATCATTTAACAAAAGGGCATTTGTGGTAATTGTGAGTCTGATATCTTTGCCATTAAGCGGACCCATCTCTTCACAGTAGGCAACCAGCTCTTTTACAACACTCCAGTTCATCAAGGGTTCGCCGCCGAAGAAATCTATGTCGAGATTATGACGCGGCCCCGATGCTTCAATCAGGAAATCTATCGCCCTTTTACCGGTTTCCACAGATATGTAGCTGCGCTGTTCAGATCCATATTGACCTGTTGAAGCGAAACAATATAAACAGCGCATATTACAGTCGTGACAAATATTAAGACACATGGCTTTGAAACGCGGCTCTTCCGGATAGAGCTGGTCAAATCTTACTTCCGGCCGGACAGTAAAAAGCTGAGACTGTGCTATAAGCTGATCAATCAGATCCGCTATCTCAGGCCCATCCGGGAACTTTTCCAATTCAGCCTGTGACGGCCTCTTAGCTTGACCGCCCTGATACAGTTCCAGAATGGAAAGAGCCTCGTCATCAAACAAATGCAAGGCTCCACTTTCCGTGTCGTAAACTAAATTATCCCCATGCAGGGTAAAACTATGGATCAATCACGATCCTCCACTTCACGTTCGCAAGGCTGATTTGCTACGGTGCAGCTTGTCTTGCAGGCTGACTGACAGGATGTCTGGCATTCAGAGCAGGCTGAACCGCCCTCGCTGGCTTTTATCGTCGGATTAATAATAGTTTTTATGTGCTTCACAAGATAGCCCCTTTCTGAGGAAACGATAGATTCTTCTATTAATCTGTGCCTTCTTCATCAAAAGTAGTAGAGGGAGAAAGTACAGTACTGATAGCATTTTTCTTAAATGTCATCATAGTGTTGGCAACGCTTGTATAGATAGTTACTTCATCGCCTGTAATATTAGCAACTTTGCCAACAATCCCGCCAATAGTCATGACATTGTCGCCCGGACGCATAGCTTCCAATTTTGCTTTAAGTTCTTTTTCCTTTTTCTTCTGTGGACGAATTGAGAAAAAGTACATAAAAGCGATGATCAGGGCAAAGGGCAGCAACATCGTCAGCATGCCTGTAAGCCCGCCACCACCTTCTTCTCCTGTACCGGCACCTGCAGCAGAGAGCAGATATGTGGGTATTAAGGTATAAAATAGATTCATTATTGTCCTCCGTGATAGTTTTAGCATTAAGCTAATTTACATATAATTTATTCGTAAGATAAAAAATATTTATACTTACCTGATAGAGTCTACCACAAAACTCTGATTCAAATAAAATTCTTTTCGAAAATCAAGAAATTTATCAGCCTTAATTGCTTCACGGGCCTGCTTCATCAAATCAATCAAATAGTAAAGGTTATGCCAGGATAAGAGGCGCATGCCTAGTATCTCATTGGCTTTGATCAGATGGCGCAGATAAGCACGTGTGTAGTTCTTACAAACATAGCATTGGCAAGCAGGATCAATCGGAGAAAAATCTTTGGCGTAAACAGCATTACGTATAACTACCCGCCCCTGGCTTGTAATGGCCGTTCCATTGCGTCCTACTCTGGTTGGATAAACACAGTCAAACATGTCTACCCCCCGCAGAATTGATTCAATCATGTAGGTCGGTGTTCCTACTCCCATCAGATAGCGCGGTTTTTCAGCCGGCATGATGTCCCTGATGGCGTCGAGCATCTCTAACATAGTTTCTAGTGGTTCACCAACCGATAAACCTCCTATACCGAAGCCGGGCAAATCAAAGGAAGTAATCTCCCGCGCACTTTGCTCACGTAAATCAGTATACATACCTCCCTGGACAATGCCAAAAAGTGCCTGTTTTTCCGGCTTGTCCCAAACGTCGATTGCCCGTTCCAGCCACCTGGTCGTACGCTCCAGTGAACTCTTGGAATACTCATACGTAGCAGGCCAGGGCGTGCACTCGTCCAGTTGCATCATGATATCTGAGCCTAAAGTTTTTTGAATTTCAATTGACAGTTCCGGCGTTAAGAAATGACTGGAACCATCTATATGCGATGAAAACTTTACACCTTGCTCACTTATATCTTTTGGACTTGCCAGGGAAAATACCTGAAATCCGCCGCTGTCTGTCAGTATCGGGCGCTCCCAATTCATGAAAGAATGCAGGCCTCCGGCGGCTGCAATCACCTCCATACCGGGACGCATCCACAGATGATAGGTGTTGCCCAAAATTATATTGGCATCGATCTCCTTCAGTTCATCCGGAGTCATCGACTTAACTGTCGCCTGGGTACCTACCGGCATGAATACCGGTGTTTCAAAACTGCCGTGCTCAGTTGTTATGCGTCCATAGCGCGCTCCGCTTTGACGGCATTCGTGTATAAGTTCATATGTAACTGCTGACTTGCTAATTTACTTGTCCTCACTTGCTTTGCCTGGTTCCGGCGGCAGCCCCTGCGGCAATAATAACATAGCATCACCAAAGCTGAAAAAGCGATAGTCTTGTGCTATAGCCTCCTGGTATACCGCCAGCATCTCTTCTCTGCCCATCAATGCTGATACCAGCATAAATAATGTAGATTCCGGTAAATGAAAGTTTGTAATCAGGCCATCAATCAGGCGGAAGTAATAACCGGGATATATGAATATATCCGTTTCGCCAACTTCTGCTTCTAAGTTTTTTCTGGCAGGATACGACTGATTGAGGGCCACTGATTCGAGTACACGTAAGGAAGTTGTGCCTACTGCTATAACACGGCTGCCTCTTTTTTTCGCGGCCAGAATCGCATCAGCCGTTTCCTGAGAGAAGCAATACTGTTCCGAGTGCATGTGATGCTCATTAATTGAATCAACTTTTACCGGTCTGAAAGTGCCGATGCCTACATGCAAGGTTAAATAAGCAATTTCAATACCCTTTGCCCTCAGCTCATCCAAAAGCTCATCACTAAAGTGCAAGCCTGCAGTCGGAGCAGCTACAGAACCTCTGTGTTTTGCATACACGGTCTGATAGCGCTCAGGATCCTCCAGGTCTTTATGAATATAGGGAGGCAATGGTATTACCCCCAGTCTGTCTACAAGCAGGTCAAAGGGCTTAGAGCAAGTGAAGCGCAGTCTTCTGCCGCCATCCGGCATAGTTTGGATCACTTCCGCTTCCAGCTCTCCTTCGCTGAAAACAATACGGTCACCCAACTTGCAGCGTCTGGCCGGTTTTGCCAGAACATCCCAGGTCGGACCTTCACTGTCAGTTTGTCTGATTAAAAGGCATTCGATTTGTGCACCGGTGGAAGCCCTTTTTCCAAATAGTCTGGCAGCAAGAACTCTGCTGTCATTCATGACCAAAAGATCGCCCGCCTGCAAAAAACGGGGCAGGTCGTAAAAATGAACATGACTGATTTCTTCTCCACGGGGATAAACTATCATTTTGGAATGATCCCTCTGCTTGCTTGGTTCTTCCGCTATCAGTTCTTCAGGCAAATCGTAGCTATATGCAGAAGTTGTACGATAATACCTTCCACTTTCTGATAAATCATTAACAGCCTTTACCGTAGCGGCAAGAGACTCAAGCGAGCGATCACGCCGGTAAGCTCCGCGCTCGATCTTTTTCAAGCTAAGGCCTTTTGGAAGGGGCAGAAGGCCAAAGTTTGCATTCATTGGCTGAAAATTCTTTTCATCTGTATAAACAACATAGCGAGCCAGAGCACCACAGACAGTGTCAGCAGCCGGTAAAAGCAGCCGCTTCTGCTCCCGGTCACAAGCCAGCACTTGGGCAGCAGCCTGATGCGCAGCCATCAGACCGGAGGCAATCGACTCAACATAGCCTTCAACACCGGATATTTGTCCGGCAAAAAAAAGTCTAGGATTCTTTTTTGCTGAAAAACCTGGATACAGGATAAGAGGCGCCTTGATGTATGCATTACGATGCATTACCCCATAGCGTAAAAATTCGGCTTCCTTTAAGGCCGGAATCAGTCTAAACACACGCTTCTGCTCTCCATAGGTCAATCGCGTCTGACAACCGACCAGAGAATACATGCTTCCTTCAATATTTTCCTGCCGCAGCTGAAGAACCGCAAATGGTGTTTTTCCACTTGCCTGATCCTGCAATCCTTTGGGGCGGAGTGGCCCAAAGCGCATAGTATCCTCACCGCGCCGGGCCAATTCCTCTATTGGCTGACAGTCGGCAAATAGTATCTGATCAAAATCTTTGACCAGGGCGCATTCTGCTTTAATCAAAGCAGTGCGAAAGTTCAGATATTCTTCTTTGGTCAGAGGGCAATTAATATAGTCATCACCGCCTTTTCCATAACGGGCAGCACGGAAATAATGATCAGAATCAATTGTTTCTGCGTCTACGATCGGTGCGATAGCATCAAAAAAATGAAGATTGTTCACGCCAGTAAACTTTTCGATATCTTTATAAAGAGAATCTGTAGTCAGGGGGCCGGTTGCGATGATAGTCACAATACCGTCCTCTGGCAGCTGCTTTATTTCTTCAGTGCGAAAATCGATCAGGGGATTCCCTCTGATCAATTCTGTAACCTTGGCGGCAAAGAGTTCTCTGTCTACAGCCAGAGCGCTGCCGGCCGGCACGCGGACTAAGTCTGCCTGCCGGAGCAGTTCTGAACCCAGTTGTCTCAGTTCCAGTTTTAAAAGTCCGGAAGCAGTAGTGTCCTGATCCGATTTAAGCGAATTGGAACAAACAAGTTCTGCCAGATCATTCAAGCTATGAGCCGGACTTTTTTGCTCAGGCTTCATATCGATTAACTCAACATTAAGTCCAAATCGTACAAGTTGCAGTGCAGCTTCACAGCCAGCCAGACCGGCTCCGATAACTCGAACGTCAATCACTTTTGATCCTCGCCGGAAGTCATTTTGCCGGCAGGCGCTTTCTTCACTTTAGTTTTACTTGTTTCCTTTTTGCTTTTTGCAGTTTTTCTGGCCGTTTTTTTTCTGCTGGGGCAATCTTTATTGGAACACATCTCGCTTTTCTTGCCGCGATAATTACGTTCTACCATGTAGCTGTTACATTCGGGACAGTTTTTACCATTAAGAGGAAGGTTCCAGTCGATAAATTTGCAGTCTTTGTCATTGGATTTATCGCAGGTGTAGAAGATACGGCCGCGTTTACTTTTGCGGAATACAACCTGTGAACCACAAAGGGGACACTTGGCCGGTGCCTCTTCAAAAATAGTCTCTGTATATTTGCATTCCGGATAGTTATCACAGGCGATAAATTTACCATAACGTCCCATGCGGATGACCAACTTACCTTCCTGGCATTCGGGACATTTGCGTCCGGTTGGCTCATCCGGAATCTCAATCTTCTCAATTGACGTCTTGGCTGCTTCAATCTGCTCATGGAAGGGTTGGTAAAAATCCGACAGGACCTTGACCCAGTCTTCCTTGCCTTCCTCAACATCGTCCAGCCGTTCTTCCATTTGAGCGGTAAAGTCTGTATCGACAATATTACGGAAATTATCTTCCAGGAGATCGTTGACTAAAATCCCCAGTTCTGTAGGGAACAGGGTTCTGCCATCGCGTTCAACATATTGGCGGTCCTGAATAGTGGAAATCGTCGGAGCATAAGTTGAAGGGCGGCCAATGCCAAGACTTTCCATTTCCTTAATCAAAGAAGCTTCGGTATACCGTCCCGGAGGCTGGGTAAACTTTTGTTCAGGCTCGAGACGATCCAATATCAGTTTCATGCCCTTCTTCAACTCAGGCATATCCATAGACACAACGTCATCAGCATCTTTCTGCACTTGTGAAGGCAAATCGAGCAGGCCCATCTGCAGGAGCCAGCCCGGAAATAAAAGACTCTCACCATTACTGCGGAACAAATGCCTTCCGGATAGAATATCTACTCTTAAAGTAGCATATCTGGCTGCTTTCATCTGGGAAGAAATAAAACGGTTCCAAATAAGTTCATAGAGCTTAAACTGGTCTCGTGTCAGATAATCCTTCAGTTCTTCCGGTGCTTTATCAAAATGCGATGGTCGAATGGCTTCATGCGCATCCTGTGCTGCCTTTTTATTTTTATAAAAGGGAATCTTATCCGGTACATACTCTGCACCATGTTTCATTTTTATATATTCGCGGGCAGATTCTACAGAAGATTGGGATACGCGGACAGAGTCTGTTCTTATATATGTGACAAGAGATGTCTGGCCACTCGCACCCAGCTCAACTCCTTCATACAATTGCTGGGCCGCCCGCATAGTGCGTTTGGCGGTAAAACCCAAAACACGCGAGGCATCCTGCTGTAAGGTACTGGTTGTATAGGGTGCATATGGTTTACGCTGGCGGCTTCCCTTTTTGACATCGTCAACGATAAAATCGTGTGATTTGATATCTTTAATTAAATCTGAGACTTCTTCGTGGGATCCGGGGCGATGTGCTTTGACCTTGCCTTCTTCCATTTCGCCATGATAACGGGAGAAAAACTCCTTTTCCCTGGCTTCCCGGCGCAGATAGGCTGAAAGTAACCAGTACTCTTCGGGCACAAATGCTTCAATTTCGCGTTCGCGCAAGACAATCAGACGCGTCGCCACCGACTGCACACGTCCTGCAGAAAGGCCTTTCCGTATTTTCTGCCACAGTAAAGGGCTCAGCTCGTAGCCAACCAAACGGTCAAGAATCCGCCGGGCCTGCTGGGCATTAACCAAATCCATATCAATCGGACGAGGTTCCTCCACAGCCTTTCTAACAGTGCCGGCAGTAATTTCATTGAATGAAATCCGGATACTGTCAGCAGGGTCCAGATTCAGAATGTATGCTAAATGGCGTGCAATCGCTTCACCTTCCCGGTCAGGGTCGGTTGCCAGAAGGACTCTGTCTGCTTTCTCTGCCTGAGACTTGAGATCGCGCACAATCTTCTCTTTGCCGGGCATATTTACATAGAGGGGTTTGAAATTATCCTTGACATTAACACCAATTGTCCCTGAAGGCAGGTCTCGGATATGTCCGACTGATGAACGCAGGACATAGTCTTCGCCCAAATAGCGTCCAATAGTTTTTGCTTTCGCCGGCGATTCTACAATTACTAATGATTTGCTCATAATATTTCTTTCCACACAATAAATAAGCGACTACATCGCTACAGTTAAACATATATACATTATCCTAAGGCCTTTTGTCAAAAGCTATAAGCAGGGGCACATGCTGTATAAAGTCCGCGAGCCCGGTCTACAAAGCCATCTTTTTGTAAATGTGCTAATAGCAGAGCCAGTTGTTCTACCGGCAGTTGGCTCCTGCGGCTTAGCTCAGTCAGGCTGGAAGGAGCTATGCACAGGCACTCCAGCACAATTTTTTCCTCAGTACTTAAACTTGTTTTGCTACTAGCCCCGCCAGCAGTATTTTCTTCCGTACTTAAGGCCGGATCCGGCTTTCTCTTCAAAATAAACTCAAGGTCGCTTGCACTTTGCAGCAAGGATGCACCCTCCTTGATCAACTGATGACAGGACCTGCTTCGCCCCGAGAAAACCGATCCGGGTACCGCAAAGACTTCCCGGCCATAATCAGCTGCGAAGTCAGCTGTAATAAGTGTTCCACTCTTCTCCCCCGCTTCTGTAACGATAAGGGCGTCAACCAGAGCTGCGATCAGACGATTGCGCTGAGGAAAATTCTGCTTTTTCGGAGGCTCGTCAAGCAGAAACTCTGAAATAACAAGTCCTCCTTTTGAGCTTATCTCACTGAATAAGTTCTTGTTGCTGTGCGGATAGGGCCTGTTAAGTCCGGAGCCCAATACAGCACAGGTTCTGCCTTCCGCAGCCAGGCTGTGGCGATGTGCCAAAGTATCAATGCCGACAGCGCCTCCGGAGACAACTACAGCTTCTGCATCTACCAGATCTCTTGTCAGACAACGGGTCACCTCCATGCCATAGTGACTTGGGGTACGACTGCCCACGACGGCTACAAGACTGGAAGAATTAAGAATTTCCCAGTTTCCGCCCTGGCCAAACAAAAGACTGGGACAGGAATCAATTTCTTTCAGGCGTTGGGGAAATGCCTGATCATTGCACAATATCACTGTCAGGTCTGCCGGGTATTTTTTGTTCTCCGACTGTAGTTGTTTAAAGTTTTCCCGATATGAAATTTGAAAGTTTATGAAAAGATCCTCCCTTAAAGAAGTCTGACTCCCTTCTTCTGTTTCTGCTTGACGCATTTGTATAAGATTCTGCAAGTTACGAGCATTTGTAATTAGTTTGCGTCTGTCACGCAAGGAAATTCTGCATTTGTTGGCAGCAAGCAGAAAGGCTTGAGCCAGAAGCAATTCCTCTTTATTTTCTGAAATTAAAGCAGACATTAACCTGTATAACTCCTCTCTGACATAATCGAAGGCAGTGCAAGCCTATATTCAAGAGCTAAAGCCAGATCCACCTCTTCTACCGCTTCTGCTGCACGCAGGTCAGCGATGGTGCGTGCAACCCGAAGGACACTATGAAAAGCCCGGAAGGAAAAGCGCATCTCCTCGGCCAGCTCACTGATAAATTTCTGACAATTTTTATTCATCTGCATGAAGGGCATCAACTGATCAATTGGAATCTGACTATTAAAGAAAAAGTCTTCACCAAAGTCTGCGCAGCGCTCCTTCTGTTTTTCCCAGGCAGCTCTGACTTTGGCCTGAATGGAAATAGTCCGCGTCACATCACTTTGGTCCAGAGATGCCTGTAAAGTGGGTGCCTTGACCCGATTAAGCTGAGCAACCAGATCAAAACGATCGTAGAGTGGTCCGCTAATACGGTCTAGATGCCTTTCCACTGAATATTCTGTACAACGGCACTCAGCATCGGCTTCCAGGCGCTCACCGCAACGGCATGGATTACAGGCAGCCATTAAGAGAAAATCAGATGGGTAAGTAACTCGCCAGGAAGAACGGGCTAAATGGATTTTTTTGAGTTCCATCGGTTCTCTCAAGGCATCAAGTGCCTGTGGTTTAACTTCAGTCAATTCATCCAGGAATAAAACACCGCAGTGCGCGAGTGTGCATTCTCCCATCTTAGGCGGAACACCGCCTCCCAGCAAAGCACTGGCTGTTATCGAGTGGTGGGGTCTGCGGAATGGCCGCTCTGCCAAATCCCGGCGGTAAGTCGGAATATCCGAAACCTGTTCAATCAGAAGAACCTGCAGCACTTCCTCCCTGGTCATTGGCGGCAGTATCTCAGCCAAAGCTGAGGCCAGGCTGGTTTTTCCGCAACCGGGAGCACCCATGAGGAGCAAGGGGTGCCAGCCGGCTGCAGCAATTGTGATCGCCCGGATACCNNCTGGCAATAAGCTTTGAGGGTGGAACTATACCTGAATATATCTCGATAGCTTCAGATAAATCTGCTGCGACATGGTAACGGCAGTTGCTGAGAAAGCTATGGCAGTCAAAATCGCAGGCCGGACCGATTACATCTTTAATTCCGGACTTTTCCAGGGCCAGCAAACGATTAAGTATGCCCGAAACAGCATGTATTCGTCCATCGAGACTGAGCTCACCGAATGCGGCAATCGGTCTTGCGCCCAGGGGCCTGCTGACTTGTCCCGAAGCCTGAAGAACGGCAAGCGCCAGAGGTAAATCGAAGGCGCTGCCGCTCTTAGGGAAGGTAGCTGGAGCATAAGATGCTAATACTCTGCCCTTAGGAAAGGAATAGTGGCTGCTGTTAATGGCAGCCCGTACCCGGTCACGTGATTCTCTCACCGCGCTGTCACAGTTGCCCCCTACTTCAAAACTAGGCAGTCCGGCCAGCAGGCAAAGTTCAATTTCTATCAGAACACCTTCGATGCCTGAGAGAGCACATGTTGTCATTTTTGAATACTGTGTGTTTTTCATAACTATATGATCACGCAAGAAAGTTGTAAAACAATCTCTTCTTTCTGTCTTCAGTAATCAATAGAAGTCAATTTGTCTGATGAGATAAGAGCAAAGATGCTTTGTACTGTTTCATTTAACAAATTCTGAAATGGCTCATGACTTGAAGACAGTTTAGTGATATTATTTTGCGGGTGCCTGTAAATTGGGGTATTTATTGATTTGGAGTATAGCTATGAAATTAGGAATTGTTGGCTTGCCTAACGTCGGAAAATCTACTTTATTTAACGCGATTACTATGGCAGGTGCCGAAATAGCGAACTATGCTTTTTGCACTATTGAACCCAATATTGGTGTTGTTGCCGTGCCTGATGAGCGTCTGGACGTGCTTGCCGAACAGGAACATTCCGCAAAAATCACCAAAGCTACTATAGAGTTTTTTGATATTGCCGGACTGGTGAAGGGTGCCAGCCATGGCGAAGGTCTGGGCAATAAGTTTCTGGCCAATATTCGTGAAGTAGATGCCATAGTCCATGTTTGCCGCTGCTTTGAAGACGAGAACATCAGCCATGTCGTCGGGACTATTGATCCGGTCAGGGATTTTGAGACAGTTGAGCTGGAATTAATCCTGTCAGACATTGAGTTGCTGGAACGCCGCCTTGATAAGGTAGAGCGCATGGCCAAGAGCAATGATCCTAAACTAATGGCAGAACTGAGATTTATCAAGTCACTCCTGAATTTTCTAGAACAGGAGCAGCCTGCCCGCGACTACATTATGGAAACTGAAGAAGAAGAACAGATGATGAAAGACTTCTTCCTGCTAACTTCCAAGCCAATACTGGTAGTCGCCAACGTAGCAGAAGAACATGCCGCCAGCGGCAATAAGTTTTCACAGTCGCTTACTGATTATTTTTCAAAGGATAAAGTCGAAGTTATAACTATCAGCGCTCAAATTGAAGCGGAGATACAAGAACTGCAGGCTGATGAGCGTAGTCTTTTCTTAGAAGCAATCGGATTAAAGACAAGTGGACTCGACCGTTTAATTAAGGCCAGCTACAAGACATTGGGTCTGATCAGCTTCCTCACCGCCGGACCTACAGAAGCCAGAGCCTGGACGATTACTGAAGGCTGCAGCGCACCTCAGGCCGCAGGGGTAATCCACAGTGATTTCGAACGTGGCTTTATCGCTGCTGAAGTTGTTCCCTATTCGACTCTGGCCAAACTCGGTTCCAATCAAAAGGCCAAAGAAAGGGGGCTGGTACGAAAAGAAGGCCGAAAATACATAATGCAGGATGGGGATGTGGTCCTCTTCCGCTTTAACGTATAGTCCGCTCCCCTTAGCGCTGTCTCTTCTTTTATACAAGCAGTATATTCTCATAATTTAATGTATGCTCCATAACTCATGATGTTCTGTGTTATTATTCAGACATAATCTCACTGTTTACTGTTCTGAATTGGAGTACATTTATGAAGCTGGGAATTGTGGGATTGCCGAATGTTGGTAAATCCACTTTATTTAATGCCATCACGCTGGCCGGTGCTGAGATAGCTAACTACCCCTTTACAACCATTGAACCTAACATTGGCGTTGTTGCTGTGCCGGACGGACGTTTGCAGCTTCTGGCAAAATTGAACAATTCAGCTAAAATCACAGAGGCAACCATCGAGTTTATCGATATTGCCGGTCTGGTCAAAGGCGCCAGCCGGGGCGAAGGCTTGGGCAACCAGTTCTTGTCCAATATTAGAATGGCAGATGCAATCGTGCATGTTTGCCGCTGCTTTGAAGATGAAAATGTCTCTCATATAGCAGCCAATTTAGATCCGGTAAGAGATCTGGAAACCGTCCAGCTGGAGCTGATCCTTTCTGATATTGAGCTTTTGGAACGACGTCTGGACAAAACAGAACGGTTAAGCAAAGTCCGTCATGATTCCAGTCTGAAAGCTGAGCATGATTTCATAGAAAAGCTGCTGGCCTTTCTCAATCAAGGGCAGGCAGGCAGAAACTATATTCCGGAAAATGAATCTGAAATCGGATTCATGCGGAACTTCTTCTTACTTAGCTCCAAACCGATATTAGTCGTCGCCAACGTATCCGAGAATGATGCTGCAGCTGGCAATAAATACTCGCAGGCTCTGATTGATCACCTGGCCGATGATGAGGCAGAAGTCATAATTATCAGCGCTAAGATAGAATCTGAAATCCGTGAACTGCCTCCCAGGGACCGCCAGGATTTTTATGAAGAAATCGGCTTGCAAGAAAGTGGTCTCGATCGTTTAATCAAAGCCAGTTATAAGAGCTTGGACCTGATCAGTTTTTTAACAGCCAAAGAAGCTGAAGCCCGCGCCTGGACAATACCCAGAGGTTACAAAGCCTCACAGGCTGCCGGCGTGATCCATAGCGATTTTGAACGTGGTTTCATCGCAGCCGAGGTTATTCCCTACACTACACTGGAAAAAATAGGCTCCCTCCATCTGGCCCGGGAAAAAGGTCTGGTGCGGAAAGAAGGCAGAAATTACCTGGTTGAAGATGGCGACGTAATTCTCTTTCGCTTTAATGTTTAAATGGCAGAAGCAAAATCATAAACCCGGCAGTTTTATTCCTCTTGCTTCCAGCTCTGCTTTCAGCTGACAGCGCACTTTCTGATAGAGATCTTCCAGACTGCCGTTATTATCAATAACATAGTCAGCTATTGACTGATACTCCTCATCTGTCATCTGTACGGTCAGACGGCGTTCAGCGTCTTCCC
>LFRM01275758.1_pt2 | contig 28489 bp, 22 predicted proteins | sample 618341 | NCBI WGS metagenome assembly LFRM01 (sample SAMN03654438, study PRJNA283298) | anaerobic digester metagenome | isolation source: pool of bioreactors CSTR01a, CSTR02a, and CSTR03a thermophilic anaerobic... | place: Denmark: Kgs. Lyngby | collected 2014-05-21 | reverse complement strand
AGATTAATATCCCAAGGGGTGCGATAATGGAAAAAGTAATTGAAATGAAAGGCATTACCAAAGTTTTTCCGGGTGTCGTAGCCAATGATAAGGTGGACTTTGACTTAAAAAAAGGTGAAATTCACGTTCTCCTCGGAGAAAACGGTGCCGGTAAAACAACCCTAATGAATGTTCTGTACGGGCTGTATCAGCAAGAAGAAGGCACGATTCTTATCAATGGTGAAGAGGTGAAGATTGCAAACCCAGCAAAAGCCATAGAGCTTGGTATTGGCATGATTCACCAGCATTTTATGCTAGTCGACATTTTCACGGTCACGGAAAACATTATTTTAGGCAATGAGCCTAGACGAGGGCTCAAAATTGACATTGATAAAGCTCGTAAAGAGGTTCAGGAGCTTGCAGATCGCTATGATTTCAACATAGATCCCGATGCATTGATCAAGGACATAACCGTTGGTCAGCAGCAAAAGGTAGAAATCCTGAAAGCCTTGTATCGGAACACGGACATTTTAATTTTGGATGAACCCACGGCGGTTTTAACTCCGCAAGAAATTGATGAATTAGAAATTATTTTAAGAAACTTAACCCGAGAGGGGAAATCAGTGATTTTAATCACTCATAAACTAAAAGAAATTATGAAGATGAGTGATCGGGTGACTATTCTTCGTTTAGGTAAAGTAGTGGGCGAAGTTATGACTGAGGATACGACGATTCCAAAGCTTGCAGAAATGATGGTAGGACGTGCCGTTAAACTATCGGTAGAAAAGGATCCTCATGAAGCTAAGGAAGAAGTGTTGGTGGTTAAAAATTTAAACTATAAAGATGAACGCGGAGTGGCTAAGCTGAAGGATCTATCCTTCTCAGTTAAACGTGGCGAGATTTTAGGTATCGCTGGCGTTGACGGGAATGGACAGCATGAAATGGTAGAGATTCTTACTGGTTTAGTTGCAGCGGAATCGGGCAGTGCTGTTTTGGAAGGTGTGGAAATACTCGGCTATACACCTGACAAGGTGATTAAGGCTGGGATGGCAAACATTCCCCAAGACCGCCACAAACGCGGCTTGGTTTTAGACTTTCCACTTTATGAAAATGCCATTTTAGGACAGCATAAGGAAGATCAGTTTAATAAAGGAATTTCTTTGGATTATCCTATGATTAAGAAGTATACGCGAGACCTCATCGAAGACTTTGATATCCGGACTCCAAATGAATTGGTTTCTGCCCGGAGTTTATCTGGTGGAAACCAGCAAAAATTGATTGCCGCTCGTGAGATTAGTAAAGACCCAACGGTATTGATTGCTTCTCAGCCAACTCGAGGTTTAGATGTTGGGGCAATTGAATATATTCACAAACGGCTAATCCGCGAACGCGATCATGATAAAGCTGTCATATTAGTCTCTTTAGAGTTAGACGAAATTATGGACCTATCAGATCGAATTAGCGTGATTTATGATGGACACATTAGTACTACCATTGACCGCGAACAAGCCACAGAAAACAAGCTGGGGATATTAATGGCTGGTGGTAGCCTGGAACCTGAAATGACACCTTCTGTGACGGCACAAACTGTAGAAAAGAAAATAACCCAGGAAAACGGGGAAGAGGAGGTTCATCATGGAAAAGAAAAGTAGAGTTCACCAAATTGAGAAGTTCCTGCCTCTGATTACCCCGGTTGTATCATTGGCATTAGCCTTAATTATTTCTCTTTTCATCGTGTATTATACCATTCCAGATCTGTCCTTAGGCGAGTCAGCGAGTCTATTCTTCAAGTCCCTGTTTGAAGCAAACTTTAAGAATACCAAGGCAATTTCAGACTTTTTGGTTAACTCAACACCTTTAATCTTTACTGGATTGGCCCATGCTTTAGCATTTCGCTCAGGACTTTTTAATATAGGTGTTGAAGGTCAGTTTACCATTGCAGCGATTACAGCAGCAGCTTTAGGCCTGATACCTGGTCTACCAATGATTATTCATGTTCCATTAGTTATTAGTGGAGCAATTATAGCCGGAGCTATTTGGGCTTTTATCCCAGGCTTTTTTAAAGCAACGCGGGGTACCAATGAAGTAGTTAACACCATCATGATGAACTATATCGCCATGCATGTGTACAACTATATTATTAAGAATCCTTTAAAGGTTGAAAACTCTGTAGCAACTGCGCAGATTCAGGCTTCTGCCACCTTGTATCGTTTTTTAGGTGATCGTTATCGGGTCAATGTTGGATTGTTCATTGCCCTTGCAGCCGCTGTGGGTGTGTGGTATTTCATGTCCCACACAAAAAAAGGATATGAATTAAGAGCCACTGGACTAAATATGTATGCAGCAGAATACGGTGGCATGAACCGTAAGCGGAACATTATTTTAGCCATGGTTATCTCTGGCGCATTGGCTGGATTGGCTGGAGCCGGTCAGATTATGGGACCAGAACATTCTGCCAAGGAATTGGCTAAGTTTGCTGGATTCGGTTTTAATGGAATCGCCGTTGCCCTATTAGCCAAGTCTCACCCCTTGGGCGTGCTACTATCGGCTTTATTATTTGGAGCCTTGATTAATGCTGGACCTTATATGCAACTGAACGGAATCTCCAAAGATATTGGATTTGTTGTACAGGCTTTAGTTATTCTTTTTGTAGCAGCCGATCATGTTTGGAAGATGTTATTGGATCAACGAAAGAAAAAGGAGGCAGCAAAAAATGGAAGGTAATCAAATGCCCTTTATCATTGGTTTTCTGGCTGCCACGCTTCGAATTGCAACGCCTTTAATCCTGACATCCCTAGGTGGACTCATTAATGAAAAATCAGGGATTACCAATATCGGTTTGGAAGGTATTATGATCATGGGCGCTTTCTTTGCTGTGGTCGGATCAGAATACTCAGGAAACGCTTATATTGGACTGGCTGTTGGTATTTTAGCCGGTGTATTGACATCGCTAATCTTTGCATTTTTGTCGATTCATCTAAAAGCCGATCAGATTATTTCTGGTACTGCCATCAATACCCTAGCTGCTGCCATTCCATCCCTGCTTTTGTGGGCACTGTTTGGAATGCAAAGTCAATCCAATGGAGTGGATCGGATTGCGTATTCTCCAAGAGCAAGGGAAATTATTGGATCCATTCCAATAATTGGAGATTTTCTATTAGAGCTCAATTATATGGTTTTTGTAGCCTTGATTTTGGTAGCTGTCTTTACCTGGTTACTCAATAAATCTCGTTGGGGATTGCGCCTACGAAGCGTAGGTGAGTATCCAAAGGCTGCCGATACATTGGGGATCAAAGTCTATATGACACGCTATAAAGCGGTCTTACTTTCAGGTGCCCTAGCTGCAATGGGAGGTGCGTCCTTATCCATTGTGTCAGGTAACATCTACCGAGATGGTATGATTAATGGCCGAGGCTTTATTGCTTTGGCTGCCATGATCTTCGGAAATTGGACGCCCCTTGGCGCTTTAGGTGCATCGCTACTCTTTGGTGCAGCAGAAGCCCTACAAATTCGGTCCCAATCCTTTGGGTTACCAATTCCTACGGAAGTCTATTATATTCTTCCTTATTTATTAACGATGATTGCCATTACAGCCTTCGGTAAGCGGTCCCATGCACCGGCTGCTTTGGCTAAACCCTATGAAAAGGGCGAACGGTAGTTTTAACAAAACAATTAGTATTTGAAAAAACCTCTTAGTCCAAGATGATTGGATTTAAGAGGCTTTTTCATGAAATGGTTCATCCTAAGTAATTTTAAAGAAAAGTTTTAAGCGTAAAATGATATTGTTTAGCAAACAGCTCCATATCCTGGTATGGAAGACATAGTTCGGCAATGGCTTATTGCAGCCCATCTTCCTTGCTACCCTTTCGAAGGAAGTCTCTAATGCTATTATGTGAAGCGTTTTCTCTCTATCTATCAGGTTAACGTAGTGCGAGCAGATTAAGAGAACCTTCCCCGTGTAAAAAGATTCTAAACTACATATCCTTATTCTTTCCGTGCGCTCATTGGAGAAGGCTGGTTAAAACCGCATAACAAAAGATTCGGATTTTTAAGAAGTTCAGCATGTCTCAAGAATAAAGACTGATTTCAGAACGGATTACTACCCTGATTCCAATGACCGGTTAACAGAATGATTATCAACAACCATTATTGAAGGATTACTTAATTGGTTTTCACGCAAAGATTCCAGTAAATATATGTATTCATATAATTTCCACCTTATAGATATATTAGTGGGAAATAGTGTAAAGTAAACGTAAGAAGCCCTTTTCAATCTAATGTTATGAGCTCTAAAATGGGCATGATTTTTATCGATTAGGGTGGGTTTTTAAGAGGACTGATGTTCTTAAAAAGAGCTAAAAGAAGGCAGCTCTGAAGAAGAAATTTTGTTTCCAGCGATGGATCACTAGTACTTTGTTCTGATGATGAAATGTTTTAATGTTGAACTACTTTCTGCAGCAAACTTTTCTCTGGAGGTAATTAATGAAGCGAATCATTAGACATGTTTTTTGTTTTATCCTAGTCTCAATTGTTCTTGTCGGGTGTCAAGCAGCTAATAATGAATCTAAAGAAAAACTATCTTCTATCAGAAGTACAGTTTATGAGCAACTGGAAAAATCCATTCAACTTGATATTGATGGGGATTGGCAAGATTCTAAAGTGGAGTTAAAGCCAACCAAAGAATTTGATAATCAGTTCTTTAATTTAGATGAGTCCTTTGCTGAAGACAAGGTATATGTGGTCACATTTAAATCGAAAAACCCCCTTATGGGTGATTATGTTCGACTTGCGGATAACTCAGGGAAAATTGTTGGTTACAACTACCGTCAATAATTTATAATTTTGTGTGTAGATATTAGATAATAGATATTAAATACGCTTCCCTAAATAAGTAGAATGGAAAAGAGATCCTTTAAAACCGGGATCTCTTTTCTCGCTCCTTCAGCATGGAATGATCTAAGCGGTGTAAGATCTTAGTGAGCTAGATGGTGGAAAGCGCATAGCACAAAAAAGAAGGGTATTTGAGCAAATGCATATCAATCGGAAGGGACGAAATAAAAGTGGGCATGAAAAGACAATGATCCATAAAATGANNATCCATAAAATGAGAAAAAATAATAGGGAGCATAATAGGAATCAGGTGGAGTTTAAAGAAAATCAGAAGAGATTCCCTTGAAAGGAAGCTGTCAAGAGAAGATTTATAGATTATAATGGAATATAAATGGATAAGGGAGGTAGGGAATGAAGATTAGTTTTGACCGTAGGGCCTTTGAAGGAGAAACGCGGGTGTTGACTTCTTTTGAAGAAAAGATAGAAATCGTAGAAACAACAACAATGGAAGGCCTGGTTGACCAGTATGTATTTCACTACCTTGGTCTCTCTGACCTTCCGCCTGGACGTCATGATTGGAATTTGATTGCCATCAAGAATATGCAATATCGCTCCTTGGCCAGAATCCGTGATGGGGAGATTCAATGGGTGGATGGGGCAGACCAAACGGTGAGAGAATTTTTTGGACTGGGTGAGATGGCTGGAATTATTGGGATGACGACCATGTCCCTAAACCAGCAAAAAGAACAGGCTCTGGATGCTCTGGTACCTGGAGAGTGGCATCATGTAGACTTACCGATTCGAATCGACACAAAAAATATCCGAAACTTAGCCTTGTTTGTAGCTCTATTGTCTTTAATTTCCTTTATTGCAATGATTCTTCATTTTCAAAATACCAAGGAAGTGTTAGCGGAACTTTTTATAGCTTTTCTAATCGGTAGTATTGCCTGCTACTTTATTCTTTTAAGAGGACGGAAGATTTCTTTTAATGAACATATTGTGGTGTATCGCAATCGGTTCAATCGTTATGAGCGATTTACACCAGAGCAATTTGATCACTTAGAGTGGTTTGGTCCCAATCGGGACATTAAATTTGTCTTTAAATATGAAGAGAAATCACGGAATTTTATTTCCACCAATCTAAAGAATAACTTTAAATTGATTCTCTGGGCCAAAAGCCAAGGAATCGGAATTTATTCTTCAAACCCATAAAATAAAGAGAAACAGGGCTGGCTTTGGCTACTCTGTTTCTTTTTTTATGCTCTGTGAGCATCTTTCATAATATGTTAACAAAACATTCTTAGGAAAATGAAGCTTTACCATTTACAATAATTCTAATCCAGTTATAATATAGGTGGGACATAAATAACGGACTGGGACATAAAGGTCCCGAAGGAGGTAGTGTGAGCGGGAATCTTTTTTTACAACGACAAATTATTCCTGAAGGCATGGAACTCCTAGAGCGTCGCTTTTCTTTATTGCGCATCATCCATTTGGACCAGCCGGTGGGCCGAAGAACTTTAGCCCAAAGAACAGGCTTATCCGAGCGGACGGTTCGATCGGAAACAGACTTTCTAAAAAAACGTAATTTTATTGAGATTTTACCGCGAGGTATGGTCATGACCAAGGAAGGATTAAAACTTCTAACCGGACTCAATGAATTCATGCAAGACTTTTTAGGCTTGGACCAGGTGGCTGAATTTATAGCAAAGAAACTGGGATTTAAAAAGGTAATTGTCATTCCAGGTGACTCCGACGAGAGTCAACAGACGCTGGAGCAAATGGGTCAAAAAGCAGCCATGCTTCTGGCCGAATTTATGAGACAGTATGCTTTGATTGCTCTTACAGGAGGCAACAGTGTTAAAGAAATAGTGGAACAGTTCCCACAAGGAGAGCGTTTTCCTGAGGTCATGGTGGTTCCTGCCAGAGGCGGAGCCGGTCGAAATTACAACATTCAATCGAATACCTTAGTTGGTCGATTGGCTGATCGAATGGGCGGAAAGTATCGCTTACTCAACTTACCAGACATGATCAGTGAGCAAGCTTTAGGTACCATGTTAAAGGAAAAAGAGGTCCACGATACGGTTAACTTGATTAAACAAGCTGATGTGGTAGTGGCGGGTCTTGGTAAAGCAACGGTTATGGCTAGACGCCGTGGCATGTCGGAAGAAGAGGTTTTAGAACTTGAAGCATTGGATCCACGGGGAGAATTTTTCGGTTCCTACTATAATAGTAAAGGCAAGATTGTGAAAAATAATTTAGCCGTAGGCTTATCCCTAGAGGATGTTAAAAAAGCAAAAGAAGTTTTAATCATAGCAGGCGGTAGCTCGAAGGCAGAGGCAATCTTGTCCATTGATTTTAGTAACATTAATGGAATTCTGATTACTGATGAGGGAGCAGCTCGAGGAATGATGGAACTTTTAAATCATATAGCAATATAAATGGTAAGCAATATAAATAAAGGACAGATCAAATCTGACATAAGATTTGTAAAAAAAGTTTATAACATAGCGAACAATGGTTAGAAAATTATAGATGAATATAGAATTATAATGAAACAAAAAGATACATGTTAAATTGCAAAGTTGAAAATTCAGGAGGAATTTTAGATGGAAAAAACTAAAATAGGCGTAAATGGTTTTGGTAGAATTGGTAAATTGGCTACATGGGCAGCATTCGAAAACCCAGATGTAGAGGTGGTTGGAATTAATGATCCTTTTATGGATATTCCTTATATGGCATACATGTTGACTCATGATACCGTTCATGGTGGCTACCAGGGTAAGGTTGAAGTGGATGAAGAAAACGGATATCTAATCGTAGAGGGCCAAAAGATTAAGGTGTTTGCAGAAAAGGATCCTGAGAATATTGATTGGGCATCCGCGAATGCAGAATATATTTTGGAATGTACTGGGATATTTAAGACTATAGAAGATGCTAGTAAGCACCTTAAAGGTGGAGCAAAAAAGGTTATTATATCTGCGCCTTCTGCCGATGCACCCATGTTTGTTATGGGCGTAAACAATGAAAAATACAGCAGCGATATGAATATTGTTTCCAATGCTTCTTGCACAACAAACTGTGTGGCGCCGATTGCTAAGGTTCTGAATGATAAGTTTGGGATTACAGAAGGCTTAATGACTACGGTTCACTCCACAACGGCCACCCAAAAGACGGTGGATGGTCCATCAAGAAAGGACTGGAGAAGTGGACGGGCAGCTTCAGCTAATATTATTCCAGCTACTACTGGAGCAGCTAAGGCGGTGGGTAAAGTTATTCCACAACTAGATGGTAAGCTTACTGGTATGGCCTTCCGTGTACCGACTATTAACGTTTCCGTAGTGGACTTGACTTGTAGATTGGATCAAGCGGCTTCTTACGAAGATATTAAACAGGCAATGAAAGAAGCTTCAGAGGGTGAACTTAAAGGAATTCTCGGTTATACTGAAGAGGAGGTTGTATCAAGCGACTTTATTCATGATGCGAGAACTTCAATCTTTGATGCCGGTGCAGGAATTTCGCTAAATGATAATTTTGTCAAAGTCATTTCTTGGTATGATAACGAATGGGGTTATTCCAATAAATTAGTCGACTTGACACAATATATGGCAAAGGTTGACGCCAAAAACAAATAGTTCAAGGCGATCAAATCTTTGATGGATAAAGTCCGGTCTATAGCATCAGTTATAAGCCGGACTTTTTTGAACGTAATGAGACCATTAAAAAGAATGATTCAATTGGGAGGAACAGGGATGAATTACAACAAAAAAACAGTAGAGGACATTGACGTCAAAGGTAAGCGAACTTTGGTCCGGTGTGACTTTAATGTACCCATGAAGGATGGACAAATCACCGACACGTCAAGACTAAAGGGAGCTTTGCCAACGCTACGCTATCTTTCAGAACATGGTGCACGGCTCATATTGACATCTCATTTGGGCAAGCCAAAGGGAGCAGATGAGAGTTTAAGCTTGGCTCCAGTGGCAAAAGCTTTGGCAGAACTTTTAGATCGCCCGGTATTGTTTGCCAAGGATGATTCGGTGGTAGGGCCGGAAGCGAAAAAAGCAGTTGAGGCCATGGCAGATGGGGACATCATTCTTTTAGAGAACACTCGTTTTCGCTCAGAAGAAAGTAAGAACGATGAGAGCTTTGCTCGTGAATTGGCTTCCTTGGCTGAGGTTTACGTAAATGACGCCTTTGGCACAGCCCACCGTGCCCATGCATCCACAGAAGGAGTAACTCACTTCTTGGATACAGCAGTGGCTGGATACCTAATTGAAAAAGAATTGAAATTTTTAGGGGACGCGATCAATAAACCAGAGCGTCCATTTATAGCAATCTTAGGAGGAGCTAAGGTTTCAGATAAAATAAATGTGATTAACAGCTTGCTTGAGAAAGTGGACAGCCTGATTATTGGGGGTGGCATGGCCTATACTTTTTTAAAGGCCCAAGGCTATACCATAGGAAATTCTCTCCTTGAGGAAGATAAAATGGATTATGCCTTGGAAATGGTAGAAAAGGCCCAAAAGCTTGGGGTCAATCTATTACTGCCGGTGGACCACATAGTTGGTGCAGAATTTTCTGAAGACACCGAGCCCGTTGTAACGGAAGACCAAAACATCCCAGAGGGATTTATGGGGATGGATATTGGCCCGAAAACCAGAAAACTTTATGCTGAGGCGATTGCAGACTCCAAAACAGTGGTTTGGAATGGCCCCATGGGTGTGTTTGAATTTAAAAACTTTGCCCAAGGAACTATTGCGGTAGCCGAAGCCATGGCTAAGTCCCAAGCAACAACAGTAATTGGCGGTGGAGACTCAGCGGCGGCAGCCAATCAATTAGGTTTTGGCGATCAGATGACGCATATTTCCACTGGTGGTGGAGCTTCTTTGGAATTTCTTGAAGGGCAAGAATTACCAGGAATTGCAGCACTTAATGATAGGGAGGACAATTAAAATGAGACAACCTGTAATTGCAGGAAACTGGAAGATGCACTATACGCTATCTGAAGCGGTCAAGATGGTGGAAGATTTAATACCAATGGTAAAAGAAGCAGAGGCTGAGGTGGTATTGTGCGTACCGTATATTCATTTGCCAAAACTTCGTGAATTAACCAAGGGAAGCAATGTGAAAATTGGAGCCCAGAACATGCACTTTGAAGAAAAAGGTGCTTATACAGGCGAGATTTCTCCCAGCATGTTGGCAGACTTGGCCATTGACTATGTGATTGTTGGTCACTCTGAGCGGAGACAATATTTTGCTGAAACCGATGAAACCGTTAATAAGAAGTTGAAAGCTGCTTTTAACCATCAGCTGATTCCTATCATGTGCTGTGGGGAAACCTTAGAGCAAAGAGAACAAGGAGAAACTGAATCTCATTTAAAGAGTCAGATTAAATTGGGCTTAGTGGATCTAACGAAAGATCAAGTCGAACAAATGATTATCGCCTATGAACCAATCTGGGCAATAGGTACCGGTAAAACAGCAACGGCAGAAGATGCTAATAAAACCATTGCCATGATTCGTGAAACGGTGCAAAATCTATATGGTCGTGAAGTATCCGAGGCGGTGCGTATTCAGTACGGTGGCTCAGTAAAGCCAGATACTATAAAAGAACAGATGGGAATGTCTGATATTGATGGCGCATTAGTGGGCGGAGCTTCTCTAAAGGCAGAAGATTTTTCAAAGATCGTTTGTTATAATAAGTAGAGAATATATTGTCCCTTAAACCGGTGGGAGAAAGGAATCGTATGAAAAAACCTGTTATGTTGCTGATTCTGGATGGCTTCGGTCTAAATCCAAGAACCGAGGGAAATGCAGTGAAAGCAGCTCATAAACCGAATTTTAATTATTACTGGAACAATTTTCCAAGAACCACCCTAAATGCCTCAGGCTTAGCGGTGGGATTGCCTGAAGGCCAAATGGGAAATTCAGAAGTTGGACACATGAACATGGGAGCCGGACGAGTGGTTTATCAAGAGTTAACTCGAATCTCTGAATTGATTAAAACCCAGGAGTTCTTTCGCAATGAGGCGCTTAACATGGCCTTTGATCATGCCATCAAAGAGGACAAGGCGCTTCACCTGTTGGGCTTAGTTTCCGATGGGGGAGTTCATTCTCACATTGATCACATTAAGGCTTTGATTAAATTAGCCAAGGATAAAGGACTTAAGAAACTGTATCTTCATGCCTTTATGGATGGCCGGGATACGTCTCCAACTGCTGGTGCGTCCTATTTAAAAGAACTCAAAGAATTGATGGACATGGAAAAAACCGGAGAAATTGCTTCGGTGAGCGGTCGCTACTATGCCATGGATCGTGATAATCGTTGGGAACGAATTGAACGAGCCTATGATGCCATGGTCTACGGAACCAGTAATCAAACAGAGGATGCCATTGCCTATCTAAAAGCCTCTTATCAAAAGAATATTACTGATGAGTTTATTGAACCAGTTGCCCTGGTTAAAAATGGCAAACCAGTCGGTCTCATTGAACAAGGCGACTCTGTGGTTTTCTTTAACTTCCGCCCAGACCGCGCCAGAGAAATTACCCGGGCACTCAATGATGAGGAGTTCGCTGGTTTTTCTAGGCAGGGACTTAACTTAACCTATGTTACCCTGACTCAGTATGACCGGACTTTAAATAATGTCCATGTAGCCTATCATCCACAAGAATTTACCCATATGTTAGGAGAACTCCTAGCCGAGGCTGGTAAAAAGCAATTGCGGATTGCTGAAACCGAAAAGTATGCCCACGTCACCTTCTTTTTTAATGGTGGTGTGGAAGAGCCGATGCCGGGAGAAGATCGTATTTTAGTGCCCTCACCTAAAGTTGCCACCTATGACCTTCAACCGGAGATGAGCGCCTCTGGCATTACTCAAGGGGTGTTAAAGGCTATGGATGAGAAAGACTACGATCTGATCGTGCTGAATTATGCCAATTGCGATATGGTAGGCCATACCGGTGTCTTTGAAGCGGCTAAAACAGCAGTGGAGTATTTAGATGGAGCCATGAAGCAGGTCATTGACAAGGTGCTATCACAAGATGGAACGGTTTTTGTGACTGCTGACCATGGAAATGCCGAACAGCTACTTGATTATGAAACGGGCAAAGTATTTACAGCTCATACCATTAATCCGGTGCCACTGATTTACATTACCAATCATCCAGAGCAAACATTACGAGAGGATGGCATTCTATCTGACATTGCACCAACTATCTTAGAAGAGATGGGGATGGTGGTGCCAGCTGAAATGACCAGCAAATCCTTGTTTAACCGTTAAGTCAAAAAATGGGTAAATCGAAATAGCAAAAGATTTACAGGTTGAAAAACATATAAGCTGAAAAGTTAAAAACTAGATTATAAGCTAAAAAGCTAAAACGACTAAAAGCTAAAAAGCGAAAAGATTAAAAACTGAGAAATTGCAACTCAAGACTATTAAGACGGGTTCATTATTACTAAAAGCGATGAAAGTTCAAGTTTTGAGTTTTCCACGCTGTAAAATAATTAATAAAAAGAGGTAACAGTATGAAACAATATGTAGAAATCGTAGACATTTTTGCAAGACAAGTCCTTGACTCTAGAGCATTTCCCACCATTGAAGTAGAAGTGACATTGGAAGATGGTACTGTTGGACGAGCAGCTGTTCCTTCCGGTGCATCCACTGGCCAGTTTGAAGCGGTGGAATTAAGAGACGGCGACGAAGATTATTTTAACGGCAAGAGCGTATTAAAAGCTGTCGATAATGTGAATGAAGTGATTGCTCCAGAAATAATGGGCTTAAACGCTCTGGATCAGTCCCTCATTGATGATTTAATGATTGAACTGGACGGAACCAATAACAAGGGCCGATTAGGTGCCAATGCAATCTTAGGTGTTTCCCTAGCTGTTGCAAAGGCTGCATCGGGATTTTTAGGTTTATCTTTGTATCAATATATCGGTGGCGTCAATGCCAAAGTTCTTCCCGTACCCATGATGAACATTATGAACGGTGGAGCTCATGCTGATAACAACATCGATTTCCAAGAGTTTATGGTGATGCCAGTGGGCGCGGAATCCTTTGAGGAAGCCATGCAAATGGGAGCGCAAATCTACCTGGCGCTGAAAGGTGTCCTCAAGGAAAGAGGCTTAGCTACAGGAGTAGGTGATGAAGGTGGGTTTGCACCGGACTTAGCCAACAATGAAGAAGCCATTAAGGTGATTATTGAAGCCATTGAAAGAGCTGGCCTAACACCAGGTGAAGACGTCATGCTTGCCATGGACCCAGCCGTTTCCGAAATCTATGAAGATGGATTCTATCACTTAGCTGGAGAAGGAAGAAAACTATCTTCTGAAGAAATGGTTGATTATTGGGAAGAAATTTGTAATAAGTACCCAGTTATTTCCTTAGAAGATGGAATGGACGAAGAAGATTGGGAAGGCTGGAAGCTTCTTACCGAACGGATTGGTAAGAAAGTTCAGTTGGTCGGTGATGATTTATTTGTTACCAACGTTGAGCGCCTCAAACGAGGAATTGATATGGGCGTAGCTAATTCCATACTAATTAAGCTAAACCAAATTGGTACATTGACTGAAACCTTGGATGCGATTCAAATGGCCAATCGAGCTGGGTATACGGCAGTAATCTCTCATCGGTCCGGAGAGACTGAAGATACCACCATTGCAGATCTTTCCGTAGCAGTGAATGCAGGTCAGATTAAAACCGGTGCTCCAGCAAGATCTGAGCGGGTAGCAAAATACAATCAGCTTCTGCGAATTGAAGAAGAACTGGAAGAAATGGCTGAATACAATGGATTAGACTCATTCTTTAACATCAAACAGTAAAAAAAGACTACATCAAGCTTAAAAAAGGCTAGTAATGTAGACTAGTTCTAATTATTTAGAGTAATATCATAGTTTAGACACGGTTCGTTCAAGTTTTAAAGAGCTGACTGTCTTATAATTAAGGTATTGGATAAAAACTAATGGAATAACAAGTTTTGTTAGCTAACACTACTACAGGAGGGAAATTAAATGGCACTAAGTGAAAAACTACTCGATATGTTCAATGAACAAATCAAACATGAGTATGACTCAAGAAACGTTTATTTTGGAATGGAATCTTATTTAAGAGACGAGGGGTGGGATGGTTTTGCAAATTTCATGCACCATCAAGCAGATGAAGAAATGGTTCATTGCCGCTACTTCATGGAATTCCTTGCCTTTACTGGACATAAATGGGAAATGAGAGCTTTAGATGCTCAAACCAATCAGTATGATTCAGTTTTAGACGTATTCCAAAAGGGGCTTGAGCATGAAAAGTTCATTACAAGAAAAATCAATGAGCTTTATAACCAAGCGGTAGAAGACAAGAATTATCTAGCACAAAAGTTCTTAGACTGGTATATCCACGAGCAAGCGGAAGAAGAAGATAACTTTAGCACATGGTTAACCCAAATTGAACGTTCAAAGGGTGGACCAGGTATGGTTATGCTTGATAAAGAAGCTGCAGCTAGAGTATTTACTCCACCATCAAACCCACCAGTGGATCCGCTTTAATAACTAAATTAAATTAAAAAAATATAATGGTTAAACCCCAAAAGAGAGCCAGTTGCTTAAGCGACTGGCTCTCTTTGACCTCCTAAACTTTACATGAGAATTACGGGCCCAGTATTTAGTTGATGAAAAAGTACAAGAAAATATTTGGCAATACGGAAAATATAGTTTATTATTTATATGAAAATAACAGGTAGTTAAAAAGGAGCTGAAAAATATGGCTTTTGCAAATAATGAAGATTATGAAGGCGCTCTAAAACTGGTCGATGAAATTAGGGTTAGAAATGGAGTTTTTTTAGAGGAGTTTAAAAAGGATTTAGAGAAGGCAGGTTTAGTTAAAAAAACCATCACACGGCACATCAACAACATTGATTTATATATTAATGATTACTTATTAAGAGAAGAACCGTTAGAAATGAGGGAGGGAACTTCCTCAGCTAACCTGGACGATTTTATAAGCTATTTTTTCATTAGAAAATGTTTATGGTCTACCCCAGCCACCATTAAAACTACAACGGCAAGTATTAAGAAGTTTTATAAATATATGCTAGAGCGAGGCCGAATCGATCAAGCAGACTACATTGAGCTTACTTCAACCATTAAAGAAATGTCTGAAGAATGGATGGAAATGTGTCGACAGTATAACGATCCTGATGGTGAAGATCCCTTTTCGATCTTTTAATCAATAAAATTTCCAAAAAGAAAAAAGCTGGACTTTCGAGCCCAGCTTTTGTGATGTATTTAAAATAATAAAGTGACGAGCTATAGGTTAAAATGTTCACTTAAAATTTTAACAGAAACCAGTGTTCAGAAATTCAATTGTTATTTAAGCAGTCCTTTAAAGAAGTTTGCGATACCTGCAAAGATATCTTGAATAGCTTTTAAAATCTGGTCAAGCAGACCTGATTCTTTGGCTTCACCATACCATTCTTGAGCTTTGTCCATAATATTACCGGACAAGTCTTTTAGTTGGGAAATTACCTCATCGGAGTCGATGGCATCGGTTTGGGAGTATTTCTCAAAAAAACTGACAAGTCGGTTAATTTGATCTTGTGTGAGCACATCGGCTAATTTGTTTTCAGCGATGGCATCATCAACAATCTGCTGAACATCTTCTCGCGTGATTTTCTTGTCATCGGGTATGTTATTATAATAGATATTTAGTTCATTTTTGATGTTGATGATTAGCTGATCAAAGTTCTTGATTGAGAACTTATCATTGGACTTATTTTCTTTGGCAATATCAGTGACGGTTTCTAGTTCGTCTTGAGCTACTTCCATGCGATCATTATCCAACAATACCCCATTGGCTTCTAGAGCCTTGTATACGCCTGTTAGAGCTGAGTTGCCAGTAACTGGGCGAATGGCTGCCACATCAATCCGGATGTCCTCTACGCCTGCTGTAATGGCTGCATTGGCATAGTGTACTTCGGAGATCTGGGTAATGTTCTCTGGCGTCTTAATTTCTACCGTAACACCTTCCCCGTCTTTTAGTTTTGTAACCAAAGCGGATGAGATCATGCCTTTGTCGGACACGGTTTTTCCAATGTATCGCTGGATGTCATTGCTATCAATATTCATCTCTAAGAGATCTTGACCGGCAATGCCCAATTGATTGGCGGTGGTGAGGATATCTTGGGAGTTAAGACCAGCACCATAGACAAAGGTCGGTTTTTCCCAAGGGGTTTTGGCAACAACCAGGTCTGCTTTAGCAGATAGGGGGACTGCCAGTACAGTAGATAAAACAGCAAGACCTGATAGGATTCGAGTAAATTTCTTATTCATAATAGGTTCTCCTTGTATTCTTCTTTACGTTTTTAGTTTTATGATGAGAGTTTGCTAGCAACATGGGTCACCAAGATTTGATGGGGTACACCTTCTTGGTCAATGATTTACATTTTTAATCTTAAAGTTAGCATAAACGTTAATTATTAAGTTTGGATAAAAAAGCTCCAATAATATAAACTGCATAAAGGAGAAACCGAATCGTGCATGAAATAGGAAAAAACAGTAAATAGGATAAAAGACAGTGGCATAAAAATTTAAGGTAAAGTTGACCTAAATAGCCTGTCTGTTAGTTCATACCTAAGTGCAAACAGTTATAAACTTGAAGTCTTGAAAATGCTTGAAGATTAAAAACGACAACAAAAGTCTTTGAAAAGCTTAACCAAACGGGAATCCGGCAAAAGTGTTGCCGTTGTAATTTAATCTGTGCTATGATAAAATAAGTTGTTCAAAGATCCAAATCAGGAGGTCAGATATATGGGAACATTCTTTGTAGTAATGGAATTCATTCTTGCGATCTTGTTGATTGCTTTTGTATTGCTTCAGCCGTCAAAACAGGATGGGTTAAGAGGCTTTATCGGAGGCGGAGCTCAGGATACGTTCTTCTCAAAAAACAAAGGGAGAACTAGTGAAATGATGTTTGCTAGAGGTACAGTCATTGTAGCTGTATTGTTAGCTGTCAACACCATCTTCATGCATTATTTCGTATAAAATGATTAATCCGGTAACACGGATTTTTTCATTTTTTTGGACTCAATTGTGACGATTAGTTTAAGTTTTCATTCATTTCTGCATATGAGCTTGATTTACTCCTATAATGAAAACATATGAAAAGATGAGGTTTATGGTAAGGCAGGGTATATGAAAAGGCGAGGTATAAGAAATGGAAGAAAGAATAATTATTGACCACTTGAAAGAACGAAAAAATAAAAGATCACTAACAATTGAAGAGTTAGCTTCTGATTTAAATATTGAAGGAAGAGGCTTAAAAGAACTTAATGTTCAAATTAATAATATGATTGCAACGGGCCAAGTTGTGAAGTCAAAAAAAGGTCGGATTTCACTACCAGAGGATTTAGGCTTTTTTAGTGGCCATTTGCAACTTCATGCCAAAGGGTTTGGTTTTCTAATCCAAGAGAAAGTGGAAGGAGAGAAGAGTCGACCAGACATCTTTATACCACCCGATAAAACAAAGGGAGCAATGAACGGCGACACAGTACTAGTAAAGGTTGATTTACAGGCCTATGAGTCAGGCGCCAAGGATGAAGGTGAAGTGGTCAAGATTGTTTCACGAAACACAACCACTGTAATCGGTGTTTATCAGGAAAGCCCTAACTATGGATTCGTGGTTCCTGAGGATAAGAAGGTCCGTGAGGATATTTTTATTCCCAAGGGAGAACATCTAAACGCTAAAAATAGAGATGTTGTGGTATGTGAACTGACTCGATATCCAGATGGGGATAAACACGCTCAAGGAAAGATTATCTCAGTGCTAGGTCGTAAGGGTGATCCTGGCATAGATATGCTAATGATTTTAGCAAAATATAATTTACCAGAGGAATTTCCACCAGCTGTTTTAGATTACGTCAACAAGCTACCAAATGGTATTCCAGATGAGGAAATGGCGAGACGCCGTGACTTAAGAGATGAGCTTATTGTTACCATTGATGGTGCCGATGCCAAAGACCTGGATGATGCCATCACAGTAAAAAAGCTAGATAATGGGAACTATAAGCTAGGGGTTCACATCGCTGATGTTAGTCATTATGTAAAGGAAAACTCACCAGTAGATCGTGAAGCCATTGACCGGGCCACATCAGTATATTTAATTGACCTAGTCATTCCCATGTTGCCACAAAGGCTTTCTAATGACCTTTGTTCATTGAACCCAAATACGGATAAGCTGACCTTGTCATGTGAAATGGAAATTGACTCCAAAGGGGTTGTAAAGAATTCTGAAGTCTTTGAATCAGTGGTTCGAACCACAGCTCGAATGACTTATGATGATGTGAATGCCATCCTTACAGACCAAGATGAAGCGTTGATTGAAAAATATTCAAACTTAATTCCCATGTTTAAAGAAATGGAAGAACTTTTTGAAATTCTGCGAGAAAAACGGTCCAATCGAGGAGCCATCGACTTTGATTTTACGGAAAGTTTCATTGAACTCAATGAAGAAGGTGAACCCATTGACGTCCGCCCCTTTGTTCGCGGTGTTTCCAATCGAATCATTGAAGAGTTTATGCTAGCTGCAAATGAAACCGTAGCGGAAACTTATTATTGGCAAAAGCTACCCTTTGTGTTCCGAGTGCATGAAGATCCGGATCCAGAGAAACTACAAGTTTTCTCTGAAATGGCAAGCCTCTTGGGCGTTTCTGTCCGCTTTGGAAAAGAAATTGAACCAAGAGATTTGCAAACGGTTTTAGAAAAAGTGAAAGGAACAGATGCTGAACACGTTCTGTCTCGATTATTGCTACGGAGCATGATGCAGGCAAAATACTCACCGAATAACTTGGGGCACTTTGGCTTGGCGGCAAAGTATTATAGTCATTTTACTTCACCGATCCGTCGGTATCCTGATTTACAAATTCACCGAATCATTAAATTACAGCTGAACGGCAAGTTGACAACGGAAGAAATGGAACGTTTGACAAGCGCAGTGGCCAAGACTTCGACGGTGTCCAGTGAAATGGAACGAATAGCTGAAAAAGCAGAACGTGAAGTGGATGACCTGAAAAAAGCTGAATATATGCATGCTCACTTGGGTGAAGAGTATGAAGGGGTGATTTCATCGGTTACAAACTTTGGTTTGTTTGTGGAGCTACCCAATACCATTGAAGGACTTATCCATATTAGAACCTTAAATGAAGATGTTGAATATGATGAACGTCGGATGATCTTAACCTCTCATACCCATGGAACCCTACAACTAGGCGACCGCGTAAAAGTTCAAGTTGCATCAGTGGATGTTGATAATCGAGAAATCAACTTTGAATTTTTAGGGCGCGTGAATTCAGACGGTAAATTTACGAAACGTCAAGACCAAGATGAAAGAGCTGGTTTAGATCTAGGCAACTTCAAGAAATCAAAATCCAAACGTCCAAGCTCTGAAAATAAAGATCAATCAGGTAAAAAGCCAGGATTCTTCCAGAAAAAGAAAGCGGCTGAGAAGGAGAAGAAATCAAGGCATCGGAAAAAACGGAGAAAATAAAGACTCAACCTAAAACGCCTGAACACTTCAAGGCGTAAGATGACCTGATTTTCTTAAAAGCTAAGGTAAACCATAGTTTAAAGCCTACCCTTAAGTATCAAGGTTTCCTTCGGATCAGGAATATAAAGAAACTGTTTAAAAGAGCAAAAAAAGTAAAAGAGTAAAAGAGTATGTAAGTTCATTTTAAAAACAAAAAGAATATGAAGGTAATTTTAAAAATCTAATACGTAAAAGCCAAATCAAAACAGTCTGCTGCAGACGGAGTTTATAATTTGGCTTTTTGTTATTTATTGGTAATGAAAACAGGGCTAACAAGAGGCAACAAAATCAGTAAAGAAAATGAACAAGGCGTATTTAACAAGTTACTAAAATCGAAGAGGAGGGTAAACCTAAGGTATAGGTAAAAAAACAGAAAGTTTTATGAGGAAAAGTGAACATCAACAAAAGCAGTAGACTAAAGGATTGCGCAAGAAACGATTGTGTAAAATTATTTTGGTGTTGGATAGATTTTCAAGCTGGTTTTATGATAAAATTCTTAAGGCGTATTCCTTTAGTAAAAATAGGTGGAAAATTAAAGCGGAAACAATATATTTTGATTTAAGGGTGGTTTATATTGGGGTGATAGACCAAAGAGTCTTTTAATATGAATAGTTTTTCAATGTAGTTTATAATAGATGTGATTAACTGAAAGTATAAACTGTTACTAAACATAAAGATATTGTGAAAAGGATTGGAAATGAGTAGATTTATCATTACAAAAGATTTTTGGAAGAGCTTCCCCCATGCTCAAATTGGTGTCATTCTTGCCCATGATATTGACAATACAAAAGAGAGTAATCTTCAATTTGAAGAAGAAATAAAAGTTGGTTTAAAAAAAGCGGAACAAGGTGCTATTGGTTATCTAACTGAGGATGTGTTCAGCGAAAATTCAATCATTCAAATTTGGCGCCAAGCTTTTCGAAAATTTAAAAAGAAAAAAAGCGCAAAGTCATCGATTGAAGCTTTAATGCGGAGGGTTTATAAAAAGGAATCCATTCCTTCTATTAATCCCTTGGTGGATCTTTATAACACCGTATCTCTAACCTATGGTTTGCCTTGCGGTGGCCAGGATATGGACTTTTTTGAGGGAAATCTCAAGTTAACTTTGGCCAAGGGCGGTGAGCCCTTCCTGCCCATCGGTGATCAAAATCAAGATGATGCTTTGCCAGGAGAGATGATTTATAAAGATGATGCAGGGGCTGTTTGCAGATGTCTTAACTGGCGTGATGGACAAAGAACAATGCTGAGAGAAAGTACAACCAATGCTTTTCTTGTGATGGAATCCATGCAAGTAGAACGAATAGGGGACTTAAAAGGAGCCTTGGAGATGTTAGCCGAATTAATTCAGCATTACTTAGGTGGGAAGTGTGAGATTTACCTTTTAAATTGTGAGCAGCCAGAAGTGAAACTTTAGGTTTGAATTAGTTCGGTGAACCAGTAAAAAAAGCTTGAAAAATGTTGGGGTATTCGAAAAGGGAAAGAATTGCTATTTTAAGCGATAAATATAATGAAACCTCAGCGCTGAATAAAGTAAAAAAGCTTAGATAACTTAACCTATAGAGGGCTTAAGTTTTATAACTAGGCTTTAATAAGGACTTAACAATACTTATTAATATAAGACGGATCAAGGAAGGACAGAGGGAAACAAAATGTATTTACTGAACAATTACCAACGGAAAATATCCGTTGATGGTGGTAGAGTACCGATTATTTTAAAAAGTCTTTTAATTGGAATTTGTGTTGCAGTAGTAGTCATCGCCTATCGGTTAGCTCTCTCTTATGCAGGAAAAATAACCCTTAAAATCTACGACTTTGTTAATTTAAACAGAGGCTATATCCTGCCTTTGTTTATAGGGCTAGCATTTTTAAGTTGGCTCGTCGGACGAATGGTTCGAAAAAACCCAATGATTAGTGGGAGTGGGATTCCTCAGGTAGAAGGTCAAATCATGGGGTATTTAAAGAACAATTGGTTATCGACGCTGATTTTAAAGTTTATAGGTGGTACCCTGGCAGTTTTTGCCGGCTTGTCGGTGGGGCGAGAAGGTCCTTCCATTCAATTAGGTGCCAGTGTTGCAGAAGGAATTAGTAACCAGACGGCTAAAACTAGAACAGAACAAAAGATTTTAATCGCTAGTGGGGCAAGTGCAGGATTGGCAGCAGCTTTCCATGCTCCTTTAGCTGGAGTAATTTTTGCTTTGGAAGAAATTTTTAAATATTTTTCTAGTGCCATCCTGTTAGCTACCATTACAGCTGCTGTGGCAGGTAACTTCGTTTCAGAAATCGTGTTTGGTTTAGAACCTATTTTTAGCTTCAATTTGGAACATGCAATTCCCCATAGCCAGTATTGGCTTATTATCGTTTTGGGTATTTTTGTGGGCTTAGCTGGAGCCTTTTATAATTTCTTTTTAGTTAAAACCTTAGCGGTGTATCGAAAAATTGGGGAGTTTAATCAACACTTAAAAATCCTGATTCCGTTTATGGTAGCAGGAATCTTAGGGTTAACCTTTCCCATTGTTTTAGGTGGAGGTGACCATATTGTTGAGCTATTCGGAACCGGACAAACCATAAAATTCCTCCTATTAATCTTAGTGGTTAAGTTCTTGTTCTCCATGGTAAGTTTTGGCTCCGGTGTACCAGGTGGAATCTTTTTTCCCCTTTTAGTCCTGGGTGGTCTGGTAGGTGGAATTTTTGGCCAAACGGTGATCCTAAAGCTTGGCGTTGATCCTCTACTGTTGGGAAATTTTACGGTTTTGGCCATGGCTGGATTCTTTACGGCGATCGTTCGAGCACCGATTACCGGAATTGTCCTATTAACGGAAATGACCGGTTCATTTACCCATTTACTGCCCCTGACTGCAGTCTCCATTGTAGCTTTTATTACAGCGGATCTTTTAAAGAGTACTCCAATTTATGAATCCTTGCTTAAAAATCAACTCAAGAATCAAGATATAGATGAAGAGGTAGATAGTAGTCGAAAAGTAACCATTGAAAAAGTAATTCATCACGGCTCCTGGATTGAAGGACGGACCTTCCAAGAGTTAAATCTTCCCAATGGAAGCTTAGCCATTGCCCTGCGCCGACATGGCCAAGATATTACACCCTCTGGGTCAACCATTGTTCAAGCTTCAGATCTATTGGTTGTCTTAACGGGCCTTAATGACGAAACCAAAATCCGAGAGCTTCTTGCCGAAAAAACCGAAGCACCCTAAAGTTAAAATTTAATTAATAATTTATTCATTGACTAGGAATAGACTTCTTAGAAACTCAAGCTACAGGATGGAAATCCATCCTGTAGCTTGAGTTTCTTTGTTTAGTCAATGAACCTCTTTAATAATAGATTTGCAATAAAAAGAAGACGGATTTGTTCAATAAATGGTTAAACCCCCTATTTATTTTACATATTTAAAACATTCAGCTAAGGTTGGTGCGTTCATTAACTATTAGTTTTACGATACAATGGAAAGAACCGTTCAAATAATTTGAGATATTAAACAGGAGGTGTATTATGAGTGACAAAAAACCGGTTTCTATTAATCAAGAACAGAAACTGAAAGAAATCTTACATAAGAAAAGTACGGACTCAAAAGAAGTCATTTTTAAAGATTTAAATTCGAATATCGATGGACTAAGTGAAGCAGAAGCTGCTCAACGATTAGAAGAATATGGGCTGAATGAAGTTCAATATGAAAAAAGAAAACCTTGGTAGATGTATCTACTGAGTTCTTTCTTGGATCCTTTTATTCTAATTTTAGTGTTTATTGTTTTGATCTCATTTTTCACGGACATAGCCTTTGTTCCGGTGGAAGAACAAAGCTATCTCACGGTCATCATCATATCGGTCTTAATCGCTATTAGTGTGGGCTTGCGATTTACTCAAGAATATAGATCTCAAGTAACCGCTGATAAGTTAAAGGATTTAGTTCCTACCACCACGGCCATCAAGCGTCAAGGTGCTAAACCTCGCGAAATAAACATGACTCAGGTGGTTCCGGGCGATGTTATTTATCTGGCAGCTGGGGATTTAATTCCTGCAGATATGAGAATTATTACTTGTACAGACCTTTTTATTAGCCAATCGTCTTTGACGGGCGAATCGAGTCCCGTTGAGAAATTTATAGAAAACAAGAACTATGATAAAAATAAAAACGTGGCTGACTTAGATAACATTGCTTTAATGGGTACCATTGTTGTCAGTGGATCAGCTATTGGCGTGGTCATTCAAACGGGTAATCAAACCTATTTTGGTAGTATCGCAGAATCCATTGCGAAAGATGTGGGAGAAACCAGCTTTGAAGAGGGGGTGCGCAGTGTTAGTGTGCTCCTGATGAAATTTATGTTTGTGATGGTTCCTATTGTATTTTTAATTAATGGGATCAGTAAAGGGGATTGGTTATCTGCTTTGCTATTCTCCATATCCATTGCAGTGGGCCTAACGCCGGAAATGTTACCGACTTTAGTATCAACCAACCTAGCTAAAGGTGCTGTATCTTTATCCGAGAAGAAAATTATCGTCAAACGCTTAAGTTCCATTCAAAACTTTGGTGCCATGGACATTCTTTGCACCGATAAAACAGGTACTCTTACAGAAGACAAGATTGTTTTAGACACTTATTTGAACGTATCTGGTGAAGTCGACCAAGATGTTTTAATTTATGGCTACTTAAATAGTTTCCATCAAACAGGTTTAAAGAACCTGCTTGATAAAGCGGTTATTCAACGCGGTAATGAGGTAGAAGTTCAAAAAGAAGTTGCCCTATATAAAAAAGTAGATGAGATTCCCTTTGATTTTAAGAGAAGGCGAATGTCCGTTGTTGTAAAGAAGGAACAAGGGGCTAGAAAACTAATCACCAAGGGAGCTATTGAAGAGATGGTATCCATTTGTGATAAAGTTCAAGTCCGAGGTGAAATCATTGAATTGACACCGGAAATAAAAGAGCAAGTCATGGAAACCGCATATAAGTTAAATGAAGATGGTATGAGGGTTCTGGGGGTAGCTCAAAAAGCTGATGTTCCCGATGAAACGAAATTCGGTGTAGCCGATGAGTGTGAAATGACATTGATTGGTTACATGGGCTTTTTAGATCCACCGAAGGAAACATCCATTACTGCCATTAAGGCCCTCTATGAGCATGGTTTAGACATTAAGGTGCTCACCGGTGACAATGATATTGTGACAAAGAAAATCGCAAAGGAAGTTGGTATTCCAATTACCAGTGTATTTTTAGGAACAGATATTGAAGGCGTTTCCGATGAGAAACTCTATGAAATGGCTTTGAAGTCGAGTATTTTAGCTAAATTGTCTCCCACCCAAAAAGAACGGGTGATTCGAGTTCTTCAAGAGCATGGCCATGTGGTAGGTTTCTTGGGGGATGGAATTAATGATGCTCAAGCACTTAAACAAGCGGATGTGGGTATATCCGTTGATACGGCCGTTGATATTGCCAAAGAATCAGCCGATATCCTGCTTTTAGAAAAGGGTTTAAATGTTCTAGAAGAGGGTGTGATTGAAGGGCGCAGAGTCTTTGGTAACATTAATAAGTATATTAAAATTACAGCAAGTTCCAACTTCGGTAATATCTTTAGTGTACTAGTAGCAAGTGCTTTTTTACCCTTCCTGCCCATGCTACCGATCCAACTTTTAATCCAAAATCTACTCTATAGCATTTCGCAAATATCGATTCCTTGGGACAATATGGATGAGGAGTATTTAAGAAAACCACAACAGTGGGATTCTTCAGAAATTAAAAAGTTTATGATTTATATTGGACCCATTAGTTCCATCTTTGATATCATAACTTTTGCGGTTATGTGGTTTGTATTTGGAGCAAATACCATTGGTAAAATGGCTCTGTTCCAGTCAGGGTGGTTTGTTGTTGGTCTTTTAACGCAAACCTTGATTGTGCACATGATTCGGACCCGAAAAGTACCATTCATTCAGAGTATTGCATCAAGACCAGTTCTACTAATGACTGCAGTGATTATGATTGCGGGCGTGATCATACCCTTTACGCCCTTCGGTACGTTTATTCAGTTAGTACCCCTACCAGCAACTTATTTCATATTCTTAATTGGAATATTGATTGCCTATTCCTTACTCACAGAAGGTGTTAAAAGATGGTACATCCGGAAGTTCGACAGTTGGATTTAATCACTTTACTTATGAGTCGGACTTAACTTTCAAATAACAGGTCACAAACTAATTATAGTTATAAATGGAATGAACCTGTATAAGAAGATTGTAAAAGAATAGCGCTGTTATGACAGCTAAAAAAGAGTAGCCCGTACTTTGAGGGGCTACTCTTTTTTATTAGACAGCTACAATGCTGTCTTGAAGGTTTGCATCAACAGTTCCGTGACGCTTCAGATACTCTTTCAAGGCATCCACGGCTTGTATGTCCAAGTTCACTTTATCATGGCCATATTTTTTCGGAACCCCCTGATTCGTCACATAAACAGCATCATACACTTTTTCTTTATCAATCGGCTGACCTTGAATAAAGAGTTGCTGAATTCTTTCGCCAAAGGGATTTTCAATCTTAAAGTATAGATTCATTCCCATAACTCGCTTAACATAGCCGCCCATCTGGTCATAGGGATCGGTTGCAAAGGTTCGCTCGAGATTTTCTTCCATCATATCCCAAATTTCTTGACCGGTAATTTTGGTTCGGGAGAGGGGTGGATTCACGGGGATAATATTCCATAAATCATTTACCGTGATGTCGCCTTTGGGGATGGGGGCGCCATAACGCCATCCATTGGAGAAGGCTAATTGAGCTCCCGTATAGTCCAGCATACTTTTAAGTAAAAAGTTATCCATGGTGGATTCTAACACGGTATTCCGATTTAAATCCGTATTGGTTTTGCCAAGGACCTTGTTTAGTTGTTCCCGGTGGGGTTCCATCAATTGGTCGATGGTGGATTTCATGGTTTCATCCTCTGGAATCTTCTCATCAAGGGTAACCAGCTTGTGGCTATAATCAACAATCTTTTTCCCTTGAATGGTTAAGTCCAAATGACCGATAAAGGATCCATGACAGCCTGATTGAAAGATTAAGGTTTGGTTCATCATGATGGGTTCATAGGTTCGGTTATGGGTATGAGCGCTTAAGAGAACATCAATGCCGTTCACTTCCTTAGCCAGCTTAAGTTCCTGGGGGTAACCGAGGTGAGATAAAAGAATGACTAAATCCGCAGCTTCCTCGTTTTTAACTTGTTCAATGTATTTGGGCAGTTCTTCTTTGCCGAGGGTAAAATAAAGTCCTTCACTAAAATGAGCTGGCATGGTTTTGTCAATAATATTGGATGCAATTCCAATGATGGCTACCTTTAAGCCGCCCACTTCTTTAATTAAGTAGGGATCAAAAGCAAGTTTATTGGTTTCTTTATCATAACAATTAATCGCTAGCATTGGATAAGTTAAAGCATCCACCAATTGGTGGAAGGCTTTCGGTCCATAGGCAAACTCCCAATGAGCGGTCATGGCATCGATACCTAATTCATTTAGAAGGGGTGGAAGTATTTGACCTTTCGACTCCACCACAGGATAGGTACCGTGGAAGGTATCACCTCCATCTAAAAGTAAAAAATTAGCCTTTTTATCAGCTCGTACTGAATCAATGTAGGTTTTCATTCGAGGATATCCTCCAACTTTAGCGTATCTAGCAAAGCCTCCATCCCAGAAATGCTCCCAATGCTCTTCTAGATAACCGTGGGTATCATTTATTTGTAAGATTGTAATAGTTTTTGTGTTTGTCATTCTTTTCATCCTTTGCTTAAGTTAAAAGTGATTTGGTGTAAAAATCATGAGTCATCAGAGATGATCATTATCAAGTTCTAAATACCTTTATTATATCGTAAAAGCACGATTTAAACTGTTAAGCTTTATTAACAAAGAAATGAAAAAGATGTTTCTCTAATAAAGATGAAGTGATTAACCCTAAATCTGTTTTCTATAAATAGATAGAAGTTAAATTTACTCCGCGAAAATCATTAAATACAACGGAATATAGAGATAATTGATGATGAAATAGCAGATTTTAGTGGTGAATTCCTATTGCGACCATTCGATAAGTTTCATATACTAAAGATGACGAAGTTAAAACGACCAAGCAATTCCTATCGTAGAATAGCTACCAAACGGCATAACCTATCTCATAAACATAGGAGGAAGTTGATTCTTAAGGTCGACTTATAACATGAACCTACTAATTCTAAAAAGCGAAAGGATGAAAGCAATGAATGATTTATTTAGTTTAAAGGGGAAAATTGCGATTGTTACGGGTGCATCTTCTGGTTTAGGTGTTCAATTTGCAAAAGCATTGGCCAGACAGGGGGCGAACCTTGCCATCGTAGCTAGAAGAGTAGAAAAATTAAACGAGGTGAAAGAAGAGTTAGAAGAGCTGGGCGCCGAAGTATTGGTAGTTGAAGCCGATGTCATGGAAGTTGAGCAAATTAAATCAGCAGTTAAAAAAGTTAAAGATCATTTCGGCCGAATTGATATCTTGGTAAACAATGCTGGAATTGGTTTAACAGAACCAGCTGAAACACAATCCGACGAAACCTGGCAAAAAATGATTGCAGTCAACTTAAATGCTGTTTATTATTTTGCCAGAGAAGTTGGAAAGATTATGGTAGAGCAGGAATATGGAAAGATCATTAATATTGGATCAATCCATAGTAATGTGGCTATGCCTGGTATTCCGATTTCAGCCTATGCGACAACCAAAGGTGGCGTGAAGATGATGACAAAAGCCTTGGCTAATGAGTGGGCTAAGTATAATATCACTGTTAATACCATTGGACCTTCTTATTTTGAATCTGAAATGACAGAAGCAGTAGTTTCTGATGAAGGCTTTGCTCAAGTTCTTAAAACCTACTGCCCCATGGGTAGAATGGGTAAAGTGGGTGAGCTTGACGGAGCCGTAGTCTACTTTGCTTCTGATGCTTCCAGTTTTACAACAGGACAATATCTTGCCGTTGATGGCGGATGGAATGCCATTTAGACGAAATGAAATAACAAAAACCTGTTAAAATAAAATACTGAAGGGGACCAAGCAAATTTGTTTGGTCTGTATGCTTAATTTTGACATCTAAGGTCCAATAAAAAAGCG
>LFRM01124819.1_pt1 | contig 28514 bp, 23 predicted proteins | sample 618341 | NCBI WGS metagenome assembly LFRM01 (sample SAMN03654438, study PRJNA283298) | anaerobic digester metagenome | isolation source: pool of bioreactors CSTR01a, CSTR02a, and CSTR03a thermophilic anaerobic... | place: Denmark: Kgs. Lyngby | collected 2014-05-21 | reverse complement strand
CCCATGGTGTGGCGATTAATGGGATGATACGGCCCGCCAACGCTCAGCACCCCGATAACCTTATCCTCCGTGTCCAAAATGGGACACGATGAACTAATAACAAAGGGATTCATCAGGCACCAGTACTCATATCCGGTCAGTTGGACCGGTTTATTCTCAACGGTGGCTACCGAACCCGAAGTTGTACCCATTACCTTTTCAGACCAGTTGGCCCCCTCGATCAGATTCTGACCATCCGCATAATCGAGAGCCTCCCGGTCACCGGTCCGGGCCAGGATATAACCTCGGTTATTGGCCAGGCTGAAAAGATATCCCGAGCCATCGGTGTACTTTCGCAGATTGTCCATCATGGCGGATGCGTGGGTAAGCAGAGCTCGATTTGCAGCTTTTCGAATTCCCAACTCCCTTTCTGTCAGTACCACATCACAGCGGGTCTTATAAGGGTTGACCCCGTATCTTTCGCTGCGCAGCCATGAGTCACGAACTTCCCGGGAAATCGAAATTCCCTCACATGCTCCTGTCTCCCTAAGCGATTTCCAGATACGTATTCCTTCCTCAACACTCTTAATCATAATCATAGCCGCACCTCTTCAAGTAATTGTTCGTCCCAAATGTCTACACAGTCTCACAATGATACTTTACCGCTTAATCTCAGGGTTCGCCAGTAATTCTTTCCCATACACAAATACCAGACAAAGGGTGACACATGTTATGGTCCCAGTCTCAATCAGATACCATCAACAGCATGCAGGGTATCATAATGAGATTGATCGATAAATGTTTTGAATCTGGCGGCAATTCGTTGTTGTCAGAAAATCGCTAATTGGCGGGTTTCTCAAGTTATTTTTTTCTGTCATCAGATTTGGCACAACAATTGCATTTATGTTTCTTGGCAAACCATAATCGCCTGAACAGGTGAGTCCGTAGTGCCCTATCTATTTACAGCCATGGTACAAGCGTCAACCGCTGTACCTCGATATTGTCGAAGGGGGGGGGGTTTTTCAGCGTAGTTTCCGCCGTATTGAGCTTGTCATGGAGTGAATACTGATCACTTGCTTTTGGAGGTATCGAAATGTCATCTATTTACGAAACCCGTTTTTGGACGAAGTCATACAACTGGAAAGCGCAAAAAACCATCAATTATCCGAAAACACACGCGTATTATTTTTTCCGCGACGCCGCGGCGTACAACCCTGAAAAGATCGCTACTTGGTTTTACGGAGCGGAAATGACCTATCGCGAGCTATATCAAAAAGTTTGCCGCCTGGCAAATGTTTTTGTGGAAAAGGGAATAAAGAAGGGTGATAGGATAGGTTTCCTGATGCCCAATTGTCCTCAGTTCGTCATTTCTTACTGGGCGACTCTCATGGCAGGGGCCGTAGTTGTAAACCTCAACCCCCTGTACACTAAGGAAGAGTTAAGATACCTTTTTAATGACGCCGATTTGAGCTGCGTCATTGCCTATGATCCATTGGTTCCGGTGATAAAAGAGCTTAACAAAGAATTCAATATCCCTATCGTTATCATAACCAAGCTCTCTGACTTCATGCTAAATACTCCGGTCAGCACCCCGGAAGAGCTTGGATTGGAAGAAGGTTGGCTGCATTTCTCGCAATTGCTGGAAACCGACAAGCGGTGGGCACCTCCCGTGGTCGATATCAAATGGGATGATCCTGCTGTGATCCAGTACACCGGCGGGACTACCGGTATTCCGAAAGGCGCAGTACTGACTCAGTATAATATAATTGCCGGTGCGATGAGCTGCGTCCTCTGGAGCCAGGCCTGTGTGGACCACGTTCCCCCGGAAAAAATGAGCGTATTAGCCGTCCTGCCCTTCTCGCATGTGTACGGTGAGATCTGCTGCCTCTGTTGGGCTGCATGGTGTGTCGGTACCATGATAATCGTTCCCAGATTTGATATTGATGAGATGTTCGACATTCTTAATAAATTTGATACTATTACCTACTGGCCGTGTGTCCCAACCATGGTCCAGGCGCTGTTCTATCACCCCCGGGTTCACGAAATTGACTGGCACGAAAAAATCCTTTATACCGGAACCGGTGCGGCTCCGGCTCCATTGGAGTTAATCAGGAAATGCCGCGAACTGGACTTTTCCTTCCATGAAGGATACGGAATGAGCGAGACTACCGCTCTCGCTATCAGCACTCCCTACAACGCCTTTAGACCCGGCAGTACCGGGGTCCCCTATACTGACGTGGAGCTCCGCCTGGTAGATGAAGACGGCAACGACGTTCCTCTCGGCCAGCCAGGAGAGATCTGGATGAAGAGCCCTTATGTCATGAAGGAATACTGGAGGAACCCTGAAGAAACAGCCAGAGTGTTCACCGAAGACGGCTGGCTTAAAAGCGGTGACGTGGCCTACATGGACGAAGATGGCTATGTTTATATCGTGGACCGTACCAAGGATATGATAATCGCTGGTGGATTCAACATCTATCCGCGTGAAATTGATGAAGTGCTCGTTAAACATCCAAAAGTTGCCGATGCCATGGCTATTGGTGTTCCTGATGAATACCGCGGTGAAACTGTCAAAGCATTCGTTCAGCTTAAACCGGGAGTCGAAGACGTAACTGCAGAAGAACTTATCGCCTTCTGCCGGGAAAACCTGGCTGCCTACAAGGTCCCCAAAACGATCGAGTTCCGTTCCGAGCCGCTACCGAGAACGAATACCGGTAAAGCCTTGCGCAGGATCCTGCGTGATGAGGAGATCGCTAAACAGAAAAAGTAATTCTAATTAAAGCAAGGCACCTGTGATTTTCGGATTACAGGTGCCTTTTTTCTGTCTTTAACCAAAGATCTCCCGGCATCCGTCTTGTGGCTGCCGGGAGATTTTTCGTTGTCATATTCGGACAGTCTTTGGGGGGCGGCCGCTTTAGACGATCCTCGAAATGGCATCCAGTTCCTGTGCCAGGGCCAGGATTTCTTCAATGCTCGCATTCAATTCCTGGGTAGCAGCCGCCTGTTCTTCACTGGTACGGACTGAGGCCTCGGATAAGGATGAGGTCTCGTCGAGCTTATCATTAATCTCTTGAGTGTAATCGCGTATTTTTACAACCGTCTGCCGGGAATCATCTGACAGCTTGCGGATCTCCTCCGCTACCACCCCGAATCCCCGGCCTGCGTCCCCAGCCCGAGCCGCTTCTATGGCCGCATTCAGACCCAACATTTTCGTTTCGTCCGCTATTTGTTTAATAAAGCCCATGACCTCGTTGATGTTATTGGACAGCGTATGTACGGCGCTGATATTGGAATCGACCTTATGATAACTGGAGGAGACTTCGGTGGCCGAAGCGGCGACCTGCTGAACTACACCCGCGATTTCCTCAAGGGCCTGAGTCAAGTTGTTGGACATCTCGCGGAGTTTAAGGGCTGTAGTCTTCGGCAGGGCCAGTCCGAAAGTACCCGTTATTTTTTGTTTGCCATCGCGATCTTCTTCGAACAGGGGGTAACTCATTACCAGTACCGGAACCCCGTACTGGCTCGGATCCAACTCGCGCGACACCGGTTTATGGGTATTAAGTACCTCCGAGGGAATACTGCCCTCCGGAATTGGTGCTTCCAACTGTATATCCGGCATATCAAACTTTGCCGAGGCTTGCCGGTGGCTGTAGCGGTGACGACCGGTCATATATATAAAGGCTCCCTCGGGGAACATTTCGGAAAGCATGGGGGCCAGGTAAGGAAACGCTCGGGCGACAACCGGCTCAGACGGGTAGATTATGCTGAGGGTGCCGACAATGCTTTCCGGCTGTTCATCATCGAATATCGGCAGCACTTCAGCGTGGATGCGTATGCCGTACTTGGCTCTCACGAAATCCATGCTTACCGGCTTTTTTTGCTGGATGCAGGTATCTGCCATCCCGTCTTTCTCCAGGGGAGCACCGACCTTCATAACCGGGAGATCAAAATTCTTGGAATGGTATTTGGCGACAGTCTTTTCCAGGTCGGATATGAGAAAAATAACACCTTGTTCGTAGGTTTCGACCAGATGAGGAGCAAATCTTTCAAAGGCTCTTAAGTCGCTGTAGGTTAAACAATCCAATCAGATCTCTCCTTTGGCGTATTAATTCTGCACGAAATATGGAAAATATTCATGCATTATAGGACTACTATTGGAAATTATAACAGATTATTCAACGTTAATACATAAAAATTACAAGTTTTATCGAGGATGTTTCTATTATTGTGCAGATTTAGGAAAAGGATGGCTTACAGCCGACCTAACAAATTAACTGCCGGCAAGGAAAATGGTTCTATCTGGTATGTCGAATAGACCAACCCTGGATTCGAAAACCCGTTTGTTATTTTAAGTAATACCTTATCTCATATGAACTCTGATCCTGTTCAACCCTGCCCAGAGCTTCCAGGTACTTCAGATGGGCGATTACCTCCCCGGTTGCAAACCACTTCTGGGAAATGGGGAACTGATTCCAGTGTTCATAACTTAAATCCCATTTCAGTTGCGAGGCGATCTCATAGGCATTCTGAGGTCCCTTTTCCAGAACATTCATAATGGCCGCCGCCCGTTTGTCGTGGTGTTGTTTTAACTGGTTGATCCTTCCCCGGCAGTCAGTAAAGATCTGGCGGTGAGCCGGCAGCACCTGTTCCACCTCCAGGTCATAGGTCTTATCAAGGCTTTGCAGGTAATCGTTTAACGGATTCAGGTCATCGACAAACAGGGAGATGTTGGGTGTAATCTTCCCCAGGATGTGATCCCCGGAAAGCAGGAATTTTTGATTCGGCTCATAAAGGCAGAGATGGCCCGGGGTATGGCCGGGGGTGGAGACGCAGCGGAAGGTGTATTCACCGATGTTGATGGTATCTTCATCCTTCATGATGGTGAAGTTGATTATCTCCCGGACCCCGTATTTGAATCCTGGGTGCTGTCTTATGGCTTCCTCGTCCTGGGGAAACCCACTGCGACTGGCGAAAACCAGCATATCGCGCCAATCGTCTTTCGAGTTTATGATATCGGCGTCCGGTTGACTGCAGAAAACCCGGGAGGTTTCCGTGGCCAGATGGCTTATTAACCCCGAGTGATCGGCGTGCATATGGGTTATGAACAGATCGGTTTTCGACAGGTCAATATCCAGTTCTCTGAGACCGTTCATCATGGCCTCCAGACATTCCGGGCGGTTCATTCCGGTATCCACGATTAGATTGCGGTCCGGGGTCTTGAAGACGTATGAATTTACCGCTTTCAGGGGGTTACCCGGTAAAGGAATCTCCAGTCGAAAAAGTCCGGGACGAATAGTATCAAACATGCAAGCTAACCTCCTTATAGATAAATAGTATACTTTTACAGGAACTGCGACAAGCTGATCAGGCCTTGCCGGGAAGTTGGGGCCATAGGGTTTACCTCCCCGGAAAAACTGAACCGGGCAGGAACTGTGCTGCCCGGTAGTTATCCTGTGTGAGCGCCAAGTACTGTTCAAGGTTCCACAACCGGCGATAGGTCGTGGTTCGTTATAAGAGATTGTATTCCTTCAAACGGCGGTACAGGGTGCGGCGAGACATTCCCAGGGCTTTGGCGGCTTCGGTCTTGTTGTATTTGTATTTTTCCAGGTAGCTTTCGATCATCTGTTTTTCCACCGCCGAGATCGTAAGGTCTTCATTTTCAGCTTTGATCAATGTTTCCGCAACCTGGGTGCCCGGTTGATTGAAGTAATCCTTAACCAGGTCGTAGGTGATTAATGGGCTGTCAGCCAACTGAATGGCGCCTTCCAGCACATTTTGCATCTCTCTGACGTTACCCGGCCAGTCGAACCTTAAAAAAGCGTCAATGACCTCGGGAGCCAATTTCATAGGCGGTTTGTTGATGCGTTTACATATGCTTTCTGTAATATAATGGGCGAGCAGCCGGATGTCCTCGGGGCGTTCTCTCAATGGAGGTATGGTAATCCTGATTACTCCCAGCCGGTAATACAGATCACGGCGAAAGCGATTGCGGCTGATTTCTAAATCCAGGTCTTTATTGGTGGCCGCGATGACTCTGACATTGACAGGAATAAGTTTATTTCCGCCCAGGCGCAGCACGCTCTTCTCTTCCAGCACCCGGAGCAGCGACGCCTGAAGGTCCAAAGGCATATCGCCGATCTCGTCGAGGAAGATCGTACCCTGATCGGCCAGCTCAAATTTGCCGATATTGCCGCCTTTTTTTGCGCCGGTAAAGGCTCCTTCCTCATAGCCGAAGAGTTCACTGGCGATCAATTCCCGGGGCAGGGCGGCGCAGTTTATGGCCAGAAAAGGATTATTTCGACGCGGGCTGGCGTTATGCATGGCCTGGGCAATGATGTCCTTGCCCGTACCGCTTTCCCCCAGCAGCAGGACATTGGAGGATGAAGAGGCGGCGGCTTTGGCAATGTTGATAACCTGCTGAAACTTGGGATTGGTGCCGACAATATCCTGGAAGGTCATTTTGGCTCCCCCGCCGATCCAGTTGCGAACCAGCCGGTTTATGCGCTGGATTTCACGAATGATAACTACGGTTCCGCCATTTGAGGGGTCGGGATTGTTGAGGGGGTTGCAGGTGATGTTACACTGAACCTTGTCCTTGCCTATGGTGAGCAGAACCGTTTCATCGGTAACCACCCGGCCCTGAGTAACAATGTTGATAAAGTACTGGTTATCCGGGGTATGGCCCAGCAGGTCGTATATGTTGCGTCCGATAACCGTCTGATTCTGCTGCTGCAGAAAGCGAGCACAGTTGCCGTTCATGTAGGTTATTATGCCATTGTAATCTACGACCATTACTCCTTCCGACATGGAGTCCATGATTACTTCGTGGTAACGGGTGGTACGCTCCAAACTAATTTTTGATTGGATATGCATTACGGAAGCGACCACCATACCCAGTGAGTGGTAGCTTACCTTGTCATAAGGGGCTACCATCCCCAGGCTGCCAATGATCTTACCCTGATCAATAATGGGGGCAAAGGAGCTCGTGGCTATATGGGAGAAGAGGGTGAAGTGTTCATAACCGTAAACAGAGATGGGGCGGGCCAGGGCGATGCTGAGGGCACAGCCGTTGGTCCCGACCAGATCCTCTGACCACATGGAACCCTCAACCAAGAGACCCCGGTTAGCCCATCTGACCGTGTCGTGGTCTCCTGAGATTTTCAACAGGCAGTGATTGGCGTCGGTCAGCAATACTATGAAACCGGTCCCCGCCACAAACTCGGAAAGGGTATTCATTACGGGCAGCGAGGTTTCAACCAGGTGACCCGCATTATCTAAGGCTTGCTTGAAACTGGAACCGTCAAGCACATGGGGGTTTTCCTTCAACAAGGGGTTGACACGGTATTGAAAGCTTCTTTCCCATGAATCCCGGATTTCCGGCCGTAGTGTCTCCCGGGCAACGGGACTGTTGTGGAGTTCCTCCCATCTGCGGCGCAGTTCCTTCCTGTTCATTGTTTCCTCCTTATTGATCTGGTGTGGCCTTATTATGATTTCAGTATAACGCGAGATTCAATTAGACACAATATGAGCCAGGCGTTGAGACATTCATGCCATTATTGCACAGATTTATGTTATTACCCCCCTTTGCTAACACCCCCGGTCGAAGTATTGGCCTTTTACTGTGCCAAATGCGATCATGGATATCTTGAATTGGAAACGAATACAGGGGATAGTTGGCATGGTAACCTGACCACTTCCGGCAGTGATAAATCAAAGCATGGATTTAACCGTTTTTTAAGCGCAGCTATGAAATTAATTGAAGTAGGCCCAGGGTTGTGCCGTTTACTCGTCCCGGTTATTGTTTTCTCTGGAGTTTTGGAAACAATCAAGTTATAGTTTAATTGTACCCGCGCCAGCGGAAGATGTCAGATACTCTTCCGGACTGATGGTTAAAGGAGTAGATTATGAATTTCCAGCAGGAGATGAAAGCAAGGAAGAAAATGGTTGAATCCGCCCTGGACATAATGCTTCCGGGCAGCGAAGTTGAGCCGGTAAGCATTCACCAGGCGATGCGTTATGCGGTGCTCAATGGGGGAAAGCGCCTGCGACCCATACTGGTAATGGAAGGCGCCAGACTGGGGGGTAAGGATATGGAGAAGGTTTTGCCCCTGGCCTGTGCCGTAGAGTTAATTCACTGTTTTTCCCTGGTCCATGACGATCTCCCGGCCATGGACGATGACGACCTGCGCCGGGGCAAACCCACCTGCCACAAGGTATTTGGGGAAGCCATGGCCATACTTGCAGGTGATGCTCTCCTGGTCCGGGCTTTTGAGTTGTCTGCGAACATGCTTCAGGACTCCTCGCTGCCCACGGAAAATGTTCTGTGGGCCTGGAACGAACTGGCCACGGCCACCGGCAGCCGGGGTATGATTGCCGGACAGGTGATTGACCTGGAGTCGGAGAACAAGAGCGTTGACGGTGATACCCTCCGAGTAATGCACCAGAAAAAAACGGGGGCGCTGATTAAGGCGGCTTTGAAATCGGGAGCCATTGTTTCCGGGGCTGACGAAGAACAATTGCAGGCATTAGAGGAGTTTGCCGGTCACTTTGGTCTCGCTTTTCAGATCACCGATGACATTCTGGATGTGGAAGGGGACGAGAGAATCACCGGCAAGAAATCAGGCAGCGATGCTGCCGGTAACAAAGCAACCTATGTGTCTGTTTTTGGTCTGTCCAGAGCGAATCAAATGGCAGAGGAGTGCATTGAGCAGGCCATCAGGTCACTTGACATTTTTGGTGAGGAAGGCTGGTTCCTGAAAGAACTGGCGCGGAGCGTCCTGGGAAGGCGGAGTTAACCAGGCCGTCTTCCGGTTTATGAGCCGTAACACTGACATCGGTCCCTGTTGCGTCCCGGCCTGCAGTTCTGCTTCCGGCTGAATGCACAGGTTACCTGCCTATATCACGAATAATCAGCAGACGAGACCGATTACCATGGCATCACCCTTACTGCTGCCGGAACTGGACACCTGACTCAGCCAGCAATTCTACCGGGTGTTTTACCGGCGCCGCGTAGCCGAAGAGGTTAGTGCCGTGTTTGAGCTGCATGATGCAGCTGGGACAGCAGGTAGCGATCACATCGGCTCCGGTGCGGGCGATGGATTCCATCTTCTTGCCCAGAACCTTCATGGACAAATCGTAATGCGTAATACTGAAAGTCCCGGCCCCCCCACAGCAGCGCTCGGAATCATCCATTTCTACCAGTTCCAGTCCAGGTATCATTCTCAGGATTTCACGTGGTTCCCGGCGGATATTCAGGGCCTTGGCCAGATGGCAGGGATCGTGGTACGTTACCTTCAGGTCAAGGGGTGACAATCCCCGGGGGTTAATCTCCAGGACCTCGATCAGGAATTGGTTCAGGTCGTAAACCCGGGAACAGAACCGATCAATTTCCTCGTCGTATCCCTGATCAAATAACAGCAGCTTAAGGTTCGTTTCGGAGATGGCAGCCAAGCAGGAACCGCAATCGGTTATGATATAGTCAAGGTTGAGGCTGTTAAACACCTTAAGATTGTGTACCATCAGATTACGGGCACTATCTGTCTTGCCATTAGCCGCGTGGGGCACACCGCAGCATTTCATATCGCGCGGGATTATTACCTCACAGCCGCATGAGGTCAGAATCCTGACGGTGGCCTCCGCCACCGATGGTGAAAAGAGATCGGTTCCACAGCCCAGGAAGTATCCTACGCGCAGTTTCTTATCTCCCCGCGGCGGGTTTATCTCCGGCAGGATGCTGCGGGCCGAGCGCCGGGGAACGTCCTGCATGATCTGTTCAGCCTGGGACAGATCACCGGGCAGGAGTTTGGTCAGTCCAAGACTGCGGGCTGCCTTTTGCAGTCCGGACTTGTTGAGCGTCCACATGGCCAGACCGCCCAGCCTCATCAGCGTAGGGTTGGTCCATACCTTGTCCAGAATCAGGTCCTTTGCCACCGAGGGGTTCTTCTTGTATATGAATGAACGGGCGGCTTTATTAAGTTCGTGAATATCGATTCCCGAGGGACAGTTTATGGAACAGGTCTCACAGAGGAGGCAGTTGGAAAGCCGGTCATATACCTGGTTTTCCGGCAGCACCTTATTGTCCCGCAAGGCTTGCACCATGAACACATGGCCCCGGGGGGCTACCGTTTCGTTCTTGATCTCGGCAAAAATCGGGCATACGGTTCGGCAGCGCCCGCAGCGTACGCATTTCTTAAGTTGGTCTCTTACCGGGGGAAATTGTTGCAACTCCACGAATAAAATCCTCCTCAGCCACTTCAGCAATCAACAATAGCAGGTCATGCCGGAGTCTGCCATTAGCGGCGACAGGTTCCAACAGCCCCGCCCGAATGTCCGGCTAGAATAGTTTTCCCGGATTCATAATGTTGTGGGGATCCAGGGCCTTCTTGATGCTTTGCATTACATCTACAGCGGGCCCGTGCTCCAGACGAGCATACTCACGGCGGACTGCACCCACCCCGTGTTCTCCCGTAGTGGAACCCTCCAGCTCTATGGCCAGCAGGTGGATGTCATGAACCAGTTCCATGACCTTTTCTACCTCTGCCGTATTCTCGGGATCGATAACCGGGGCCGTATGCACGTTTCCGTCTCCAATATGACCGTAGTTGACCACCTGGATGCCATGTTTTTCACCCAGGGCGCGGATCCTCCGCAGAGCCTCGGCTACTCCGGCCAGGGGGACGCTGATGTCTTCTCCGGCAAATATCCGGCTTCCATCGGGACGAACCCGGGCTGCCGCCGCCGCCGTTACGCTCCGGCCTTCCCACAGGGCCGCCATCCGCTGGGGGTCGGTGGACCACTCCACCTGGCGAGCCCGTTCCTCGGCGATCCTTACAATGGTGGACCCTTCCCACTCCACGCTGGGGGGATTGCCGTCAACTTCAAAGAGCAGAATCGCTTCCGCATCGGGAAGGTTTATATGAGGCTTAAAGGCGTTAACAGCCCTGATGGCTGACGAGTCCAGTATCTCAATGCCTGAGGGCAGGATGCCCGCTCGATATACATCCAGGACAGTCGCCGGGGCATCATCCAGGTTATCAAAGACCGCCATCAAAATCCCGCGAGATTTGGGCTTGGGGAAACAGCGCAGGCGGATGCGGGTAATAACACCGAGCACACCCTCCGATCCTACAAAAAGCTTGGTCAGATTGAGCCCGGACACGTTTTTTATGGCCTTGGACCTCATCCCGCCGGTGGTAATGACGCGGCCGTCGGGCAGAACCACTTCCAGACCCAGGACATACTGCTCGGTACACCCGTATTTAACCGCCCGGAGGCCGCTGGCATTATTGGCCACCATGCCGCCGATGGTGCACATCTTGCTGCTGCCCGGATCCGGAGGGAAGAACATATTATACGCCGCCAGGTGATCATTCAGGTCGGCATGGATCACCCCGGGGCGGACGGTTACCTGCATATTGGCGGCATCCACTTCAACGATCTCATCCCAGGCGGACAAATCCAGGACAATACCGCCGCTCAATGGTGCACTGCCGCCGGTTTCTCCGGTTCCTGCTCCTCGAGGAGTAACGGGAATCCTGTTTTCGTACGCAAACTGCATGACCTTCTGCACGTCCTCGGTGGAACGAGGCAGGACTACGGCCTCAGGAGACACCATCTGCAGTTTGGTCAGGAAAGAACTGTCGTACGAGTAATATAGGAGATCCAGGTCCTCGGTCAGGACCTTGTCGGGTCCCAGCATATTCTTCAGGTGACTTTTTAACGCGTTTCGCTCCATCGCACTCTCCCCATCGCAGGAATTTACTTAAATCAACGGCATTATTATATCACAATTGAAACACCGGGGAGCAAAAGAACAGCCCCTTGCTCCCTTCTATTCTTTGGCAACCCCATAACCCAATGCAGTCATTATTATGTACAAACATATTAAAAGAAAAACCGCAGCGGCAGGATGTGGCTTGTTCATCTCGCTCATGATTATTAGATATGCCGGAACGCCTATTGCCGCAGCTTCCAGTACAAAAGCTATTGAAAAATTACGCCACCGCATCGTCAAACGGCCATCTTTCCGGCTTAGGTGTACGAGGTTATTTATTGCATAGTACGATGGCAACAAGAGAACACCAAGGGCTATTAGTTTGCCGCCCTCACACAGAATCAATAAGCCTATTATGATTCCGCCTAATACAGGCCAATGCTTTGACACCCCAAATTAAGCTCCTTGTTTTGCTGTTACTTAATTATACTTTGTATAAAGAGGTGGGCAAGAGGACTATCCCCTTGCTTTTTCTTGGTTTATTTGTCCAGGAGAAGGTCTTTGGTATAATTGGTGGAAGGGTGGTAGAGATGGATTTTACCTGGGATTTTGCTCAGGACAGGATAACTTTTTCAATCCCTGATGAAAATCTGACGGCTATCCTTAAGCGGAAGGGCTTTACCCGTGACGGGGGGTTACCGGCGACAGTCGAGAGTGCCCTGGAGAACCCGTTTGGTGCTCCGCCATTGCGGGAAATAATTGCCCAAAAAGGAGCTCGATCGGTAGTGATTGTGGTTAACGATATAACCAGACCGACTCCCTATGACCAGATACTGCCGCCCTTGTTACGGGAAATCCAGTCCGCCGGGGTAGTCGATGAAGAGGTTACGCTTTTGATTGCCAACGGAATACACCGGGAACAGACCGCAGGAGAAAGTGTATCAATATATGGCAGGGAGATTTGTAGGCGCTACCGGGTGATTAACCACAGCCCGGACTGTGACCTGGTGAGCCTGGGAACCCTGCCGGGCGGTTTTGACCTGCAGGTTAACCGACTGATAAAAGAGTCGGATGTAGTTGTCACCACCGGTCTTATTGGCCTGCATTATATCGCCGGGTACTCCGGGGGACGCAAATCAATCATTCCCGGAGTTGCGGGCCGCGCTGCCATTACTGCCACTCATGCCCTGATGGCTGATGAACGGGCCTGCCTGGGAAACATCAAGGATAACCCGGTAAACGATCTGCTGATCGAGGGTGGGCGCCGGGCCGGGGTTGATTTTATACTTAACGTGATTACCGATGACAGCAAACAGGTAGTAGCGGCTGTGGCCGGTGACATGGAGCAGGCCTGGTTAAAAGGGGTGGAGTGCTGTCAGGAAGCCAGCCTCTGTTACCTTGACCGCCCGGCAGACATAGTTGTTGCCGGTTGTGGAGGCTATCCCAAGGATATTAGCCTCTACCAGGCCCAGAAAGCCTTGGAATCCTCGGTGCAGGCGGTTCGTGATGGCGGGATCATCATCCTGGTTGCAGCTTGTCAGGAGGGACTGGGTGAGGACACCTTTGCCCGTTGGGTTATTGAGGCCCGGTCTTGCGAAGACATAAAGAACCGGTTTCTCCACCACTTTGAGCTGGGGGGGCACAAGGCCTACGCCATATGCCGCGTCCTGGAGAAATGCCGGGTTGTCCTGGTGAGCTGCATGGACCGGGCAATGGTCGAGAAAACATTCATGATTCACCGCTTAACAGTTGCCGATGCCTTGGAGTATGCTTACCGGCAGGTGGGGAATAATCCGTCAGTTGTTGTTATACCGGAGGCTCCAACCATTGCGGTTCGGATAGCTAATGACCCAAACTGAACTCAGGGGAGTAGGCACATGAATTTAGAAAACCTGATACCGGCAGAGAGAATCAAGTATAAGGAACCCATGAAGGATCACACCACCTTTCGGATCGGAGGACCGGCTGATATCCTGGTGATGCCGGCTTCCGTGAGCGAGATAATGCAGATCATGGAGTGGGTCAGGGAGCGGAGTATGCCTTACCTGGTCATTGGGGAGGGAAGCAACCTCCTGGTACGGGATGGCGGCTTCCGGGGTCTGGTGATTAAGCTGGGTGATAGTTTTAATAAAGTTGAGTTCAGCGGGATTGAGGTTAAAGCCCAGGCCGGTATTAAAGTTTCCCAACTGGCTGCCATGGCTGCCGATAAAGGACTGGGAGGGCTCGAGTTCGCGGAAGGGATTCCCGGTTCGTTAGGCGGGGCGGTATACATGAACGCCGGTGCCTATGGCGGGGAATTCAGCCAGGTTGTTAAAGAAGCAGCGGTCCTCAATGATGCCGGAGAAACTATACTTATGGATAGATCAGATTTGGAGTTTGGTTACCGCTCCAGCAGTATTCAAAGATACGGTTACACTGTGTTGGAGGTAACACTAATGCTGCATCCCCGAGAATCGCACCTGATTAAAGAACGGATGCAGGAACTGTCCCGGCAGCGAAAGGAGAGGCAGCCTCTCGAGTTCCCCTCCGCCGGCAGCACTTTTAAGCGGCCTCCGGGCAGGTTTGTCGGCCCCATGATCGATGAACTGGGGCTGAAAGGTTTTCGCGTGGGAGATGCCGAGGTCTCAACCAAACACGCCGGGTTTATCATCAACCGCGGTCAGGCCACGGCGCGGGATGTGCTGGCCCTGGTTTCGCTGATTAAGCAGCGAGTGAAAGCGGAGTACGGAATCGAACTGGAAACCGAATTCCTGATTGTTGGTGAAGATTGAAATACTGACCACACACTTAAGGGGATTATATGTTTGAGATACTTGAGGCCTTATACGCCCTGGCCGTCGATTATATGGCTGTTTGGGGTTACTGGGGTTTAATCGTGGGGATGGCCCTGGAGAGTGCCTGTTTTCCGCTGCCTTCGGAAATAATCCTGCCTTTCGGAGGTTATCTGGTATCCGAGGGGATCCTGAAATTCTGGGAGGCGGTCCTGGCCGGACTCCTGGGGGGCGTCCTGGGTTCGACAGCCGCCTACCTGATCGGTTCATACGGGGGCCGGCCTTTTATTCAGAAATACGGCCGATACATTTTGATAAGGGAACGGGACCTCCAGCGTGCGGACGACCTGTTTGCGCGCTACGGTAATAAAATAGTTTTTTGGGCCCGTTTAATGCCGGTTGTGCGTACCTTCATATCACTTCCGGCGGGAATCGCACGCATGGATTTTCCCTCTTTCCTGATCTACACCATCGCCGGGTCGCTGCCCTGGACGGTGATCTTCGTTTACGCCGGGGTGAAGATGGGTGACAACTGGGACCACATACGTACCATTTTCGAGAAATTCGATGGTGTTATCATTCTGGCGCTGGTTGCCATCGTGATTTTCTGGGTGGTTAACAGGGTGAGGGAAGTGCAAAAGGGTGGTTAAATGCTGGTTCTAGCAACCCTGAATTCTCAATATATCCATTCCAACCTGGCACTGAGGTACCTGGCCGGTGTCGCCCGAGAGGTTGGGGAGCACTACCTGGTGATGGAGTTTACCATCAACGATTCCCTGGACCATGTACTGCGTACCATTGTGCGGGCACAACCGGAGATTCTGGCCTTCTCCTGCTATATATGGAACATCGAGGAAACCTTGAAACTGGCGCAAAACCTTAAAAAGGTCCTGCCTTCGCTTACGATTGTCGTGGGGGGGCCGGAGGTGAGCTTCGGAACCATCAAGCTCTTACAGGACAACCCCTTCATAGACATGGCGGTGCGGGGGGAGGGAGAGGCGACTTTCCGTGAGCTTCTCCTCGCCTGGCGACAGGGTGAGGATATCCGGGGAATTGCGGGTCTTACCTGGAGACAAGGGGATCATATCTACAAAAACCCGGACCGCGAGTTGGAAGAAGATCTGAGCCGCATACCCCTGCCTTACGGCATGGAGCCGATTATAACCGATGAGCGGATCCTCTACTATGAAACCTCGCGCGGTTGTCCCTTCAACTGCAGCTACTGCCTCTCCTCCACCATCAGGGGAGTGCGTTATTTTCCTCCAGACCGGGTCCGCCGGGAGATTTCATCCTTGGTAGCCCGGGGCGTCTCTCAAATCAAGTTCGTGGACCGCAGTTTTAACTGCCATCCCGGGCGAACTTTGGAATTAATGAAGTTTCTGGCTGACCTGCCCGGGGAGACCAATTTTCACTTTGAGATAGTGGCCGATGCCCTAACCGATGAGATGCTGGAGCTGCTTTCGGGTGTCAAAAAGAGCAGGTTCCAGTTTGAGATTGGGGTGCAGTCCATTAACCCCAATACCCTGGCCAGGATAAACCGTCGCCAGGACCTGGGGCGGATGGCCCGAAATATCAGGTTGCTGGCGGAGAGGGGAAACATTCACATCCACCTCGATTTGATTGCCGGTCTGCCGGAGGAAGACTACCAGTCCCTGGCAGAATCTTTCAACTGGGCTTATAGACTGCAGCCTGACTACCTGCAGCTTGGCTTCCTTAAACTGCTTAAAGGGACGGCTATTCGGGAGGAAGCCCCCCGGTATGACTATGTTTACAAGGATTACCCCCCGTATGAAGTTTTGGCCAACCGGTGGCTCAGTTTCGATGAGATCAGCACCCTGAAGATAATCGACGACCTTCTGCACCGATATTATAACAGCCATGTTTTCAGCTATACCCTGGCTTACTGCATACCAAAATTCTTTGCCGGCAGTGCTTTCAGGTTTTATGAAGCCCTGGCTGAGTACTATATCGCCGAAGACTTGGCAGGCCGCCCATTAAGGCGGGAGCGGCTGTACATTAACCTGGCAGACTTCCTGTCCCGCCTGGATCCGGTGAACTCAACGCAGTACAAACAGCTTCTGATACTGGATTTTGTTGTCAACAACCGGAACCTTAACATTCCCGACGAATTGGGGAGAACCACGGTTGAAAACCAGGGAGCTCGAATCAAGGCCTTTATCCGAAAGCGTCAGAAGGAACTACCTTCCCGGGGAGGGGCGAAAACAAGGATAGAGGTTTTCCAGCTCGACATTCTGTCTCTGGCAGGAATCAGGGAGCCTGCTCCACCGCAGCCGTGTTACCCGGTTCTTTTCTGTTACGGCGAGGAAAAGACCACCCTTGAATACATTGATCTGTGAGGAGTTTTTATGAAGAAGCAACCGATTATCATAATTGGCCACAAAAACCCCGACCTGGACTCGATAGCCTCGGCCATCGCTTATGCCCGATTGAAACAACTGGAAGGCGAGTCCAACGTTATTGCCGGCACGGCCGGGGAGTTGAATAATGAGACCGTTCATGTCCTGAAGAAGCTGGGTATAAAGCCCCCGGAGCGGATTAAAGATGTCAGAGCCCGGGTTGAAGACCTCCTGGCCGATGAGGAGACTGAGGACGTGCTCAGCCCGGATATGCGACTGCAGGAAGCGGGCAACCTGCTCCGCAACCGCCAATCCAAAACCCTGGCGGTAGTAGATGCGGAGAGACGCCTGCTGGGACTGGTTACTATCGGCGATCTGGCCATGATCCTGATGGACGGGCTGGCGGATCTGAGCTCACCGGAGGAAGCCGGGTCCAAAGTGCAGGCCATATTTGATACGCGCCTGGGCGAGATAATGAAGACCGACAACCTGGTTATCTTTGACGACCACGACTCAGTGGCCGAGGCCCGGGAAATGATGCTGAAGACCCGCTACCGCAATTACCCGGTCACCGACGATGAAAACCGTTTTCTGGGCATGGTTTCCCGTTATCACCTCTTAAGCATGAAGCGGAAGCAGGTAATCCTGGTTGACCACAACGAGAAATCGCAGGCCGTCGACGGGGTGGAGGAAGCCGAACTGCTGGAGATAATCGACCACCACCGGGTGGGCGACCTGGAAAGTATCACCCCCATATATTTCCGCAATGAGCCGGTTGGTGCTACCTGCACCCTGATCGCCGAAATTTACCGGGAGAAGGGTCATGTGCCCGACAAGGCCACGGCTGGACTGCTGCTGGCGGGGATCTTATCGGACACCATGATCTTTCGTTCACCTACCACTACCGATAAGGACCGTCAGATGGCGGAGTGGCTGTCGGTCCTGAGCGACCTGGAGATCGAGGTCTGGGGAAGGGAGATCTTCCGCGAAGCCTCTCCCATTGATATAGACGATACCCGCCAGGCTATAAACGAGGATCTCAAAGAATACCGGTACGGGAATATCACCTTTGCGGTAGCCCAGATTGAGACGGCCGATATGTCGCTGCTGCAGAGCCATATCCCGGAAATAAAGGCGACCATGCAGGAAATCAGCAGTATGCAGGGGTATGATTTGATGTTTCTGATGGTTACTGATATATTTGTAGAGGGAACGCAACTCCTGATTGCCGGGGAAAGAAGCGACCTGGGTGCCAGGATATTTGGAGATGACGTTGAGGGAGAGGTATTCCTTAAAGGGGTTCTGTCCCGCAAGAAACAGATTGTTCCTTTGATATTCAAGGCCCTGGCCCAAAACGAGATAGTATAACCCAGTGGGGGCGTAGCTCAGCGGGAGAGCACTGCGTTCGCAACGCAGGGGTCGAGGGTTCAAATCCCTTCGCCTCCACCAGCCAAATCCACAATCGTATCAATATCGATTGTGTTTTCCGAGATTTATTCTAATTCTACCTCGGCCTCCCGAGACAAGCCTTCTGCAGAGTTCAGAAATCAGGGACTTTCAAGAAACGTCACTCAATATGGTGGCCATACTGCCGGAGGGTATTGATAGCTGAACCCAGTTGCTCCTCCTTAACCAGTAGATAATCCGTATCATAGGTAGAGATAGCAAAAATGCTTATTCCTGCTGCTGATAGGGGAGCAGCCAATGAAGCCAGTATTCCCGTTAAAGAAAAATCTAAGGGGCCTTCTACTCTCAAGCATCGCCACCCCTTTTCGCAAAGGATATTTGCCGGCATATCCTCTTGTGAACAGACGATGGAAAGCTCAGAATCCGTTCGAGTGCAGGAGAAAAAACTGCTCCTTAGTGCCCATTGCGGTAATAGAGCATCCTTGTCTAGTCTACAGATAGCAAGTGTGTCTTTCATTATTGACAGCTTTTGTGGTTGCATTTTACGTTACCTACCAACTTTTTGTGTCGCGGAGGAATTCCTAGTTGATTAGTTACCATATTAATGGGCTCTTTGACAATACTAAAGTCACCATGACAAATGTAGCTATTTACCGGGATTTGCAGTTTTATGGAAGCGCCGAGTATAGCTCCGCCAGAATTCCGTAATACCCGCATGTTTCCATAGACAAATGGGCAGCAAGATAAACAGCCTCCAAGCCAGACGGTTTGGGGGTTTTTGTAACCGAAACGCAACGCAGAAAGAAAAGCCATAAACAGTCGATTTTCAGAAAATTAGGCAAGATACGGGGCGGAAAAGCTGTTGACAATGCCCTCCAACGGGCGAAAAAAGCTAAAGAAAGCGATACAACTTGCGAAAAATATGATAATAATATACTTAACCATCCCTGGCAGTAATATCCCCGGTCTACCAGAGAACGAGTACGGGAACAATCACCTTGGAAAGAACCGATCGTAATCAAACTGGGAGACAATTAAAAGGAAAGGCGGGAGAGTGTTGGTTACTGCAAGTGATTTAATAGGATTTTGGAACGTAGTGAGGGCGATGGCAGAAGTACTACCGATTGATGCAGTATTTATAAGAACTGACCTCGAGAAGGTTATTGATAGGATGGGGACTAAAAGGAGCAGCATAAAAGACATACCCGTAGGGACTTTGGTAAAAGAAGTAGGTGCTATAAGCAACTGTTTGAATACAGGGGACATACAAGACCAGGTATTGCACCTGACAGATGGGAGCACAACAAGAATAGAAGTATTTCCAATGGAGGAAGGTGGAGAAATTAAAGGGGCGGTAGGGATAATATCAAGAAGTGTGCATCCTATAATCAGGCATTTTAACGTAATATCGGAGATAGTGGAAGATGTTTCCGGAGAAGGCGCATTAACATGGATTACTGATACTGAAAAGAATCTGGCATTTAACGCTTCTGAAGGAGTTCCGTTACCAGACAGTATCAAAGTTGGGAACAAGCCAGAAGCTTTCGCACTGCAGACTATGAAAAAGGGAAAGAAAGATGTGTTGGACATAGGCGCGGAAATGTACGGGGTTCCTCTTAAAATCTGGGCATATCCGCTGGTCAATGAAGACAGTCAAGTATGTGGGTCTTTTGGAGTGATTATGCCAAGGAGAAATGCTGAAAGAGTTAAGAGGATGGCGTTAAATAATGAGCAGAGCATAGGGGAAATAGCTGCGGTAGTGGAAGAAATATCAGCTACGGCCGCTGGAATATCTGAAAGCGAAGCAAAATTGTTTGACATGATAATGGAGATAAATAACATATCAGAGGAAATAAATGCGATTACGGAGTTTGTGAATGAAGTAGCGGCAGAAACAAAATTATTGGGATTGAACGCTGCCATAGAAGCGGCCAGAGCCGGAGACGCTGGTAGAGGATTTGGAGTTGTGGCCGACGAAATTCGGAAGCTGTCAGAGCAATCAAGAAGCACGGTTAAGGCCATTAAGGAATCTACAGACCAGATACAGAATTTACTGGGAGTGGCCAAAGAGTCGAGTGAGAATACTGCAAAGTCTAGTGAAGAACAGGCTGCTGCACTCGAAGAAGTAGCTGCCACATTAAGTGAATTATCTGCCTCGGCAGAAAAACTGAAGAGAATATCCGAGAGAATATGAAGACTCCCCGGACTAAAGTCCGGGCTTCTTTTTCATTTCGCCTGCCACAAGAAAAACTACGGAAAAAGGAACCGGGTTTTATATGTTGGGAGTGAAGCCATTACCTAAAAACTGTCTTGTTAGCAACAATATCGTAATTAATCTTTTATCCTGGTGGCCTAATTTCTGACCAGCAAGTGGGTTAAGTTACATTAACATGCAATGAGGCATTAAATTTGAAACGGGATTTATGAGTGATCCGGGACGTTCTTTCATACAGCAGGCCGTCGGTGTTCAAATACAGTATCGAACGTTGAAAACAAAGAAAAAAGCAGGAAAACCCTCGTAATATGGCAAATATTAGCTTGAGTTCTGGTTTAGTGTAAATCCTCCTATGCTCAGTCGACATCAGAGGTAAGGTATTACTATCATAGGAGATATTGCTAGCTATATGAAAAAAATGCTTAAATGGGTAGCCGTATTAGCGGTTTTAGGATTTTTCGGGATGATGCTGGTCAAGGTTCCGGCCCTGGGTTTGGCAGAGGCAGAGTTTTGTGGTATGTGTCATGCCATGGATTACCAGGTGAACACCTATCTGCACTCTCCCCATGCCCAGGAAGCCAATTGCGGAGACTGTCATGATCCGCACGGTCTGGTTACCGGCAGCATGTATGCCGTTTATACCGGAAGCCGGGATGTCTATCGCGTCGTTACCAACACCATCCCTTCCGAGATTCGGGCCACTGATCTCAGCAAGAAGGTCATACAGGGCAATTGTCTGCGCTGTCACGGTGATATCATGGGAGACATTGGTGATACGAGCCAGAACGGGGGCGCCTATTGCTTCCAGTGCCATCGGAACACTGTCCATCCCAAATAGTAAAGGAGAGGATCTGTTTGGAAGCTTCGAAAACCAAGCAATTGGTCCTGCTGGGAGTCATTGCCGTTGTCGTGGTGGTCTTGCTCTGTGTTTTCTTTTTTAACCGTCACAATCAGGTTGCCCTGGAAGGCCCGCAGGGTGAAATAGCGGCCGATGAAGTTCATTCAGCCGCATGGGGCCAGTTCTACCCCGCGCATTGGGATAGTTACCAGACTAATATGGCAAACACGTTAAATCCGTCTCATTTTGAAACCAAGCCTTATATGAAAATCATTTACGCGGGAACCGGTTTTGCCGCGGAGTTCAACGAGCCACGAGGCCACCTCTATACTATTGAAGATGTTAAATCAATCGATTCTGCTCGGCAGAAATCAGGTGCATCGTGTTTCACCTGTAAATCAACTCAGGCCCCGGAGATGATAAAAGAATACGGGGACCAGTATTATCTGATGTCCTTCGACCAAATGAAGGATAAGATCACCGAACCCATCGGCTGCCTGGATTGTCATGATCCCAAAACCATGGAGTTGCGGCTCACCCGCCCGGCCCTGATCGAAGCCCTGGAGAGGCAGGGGCAGAGTGTTGATAAACTCACCAATCAGGAAATGCGCAGTCTGGTCTGTGCTCAATGCCATGTAACCTACTATTTTCAGCCGGATAGCAAAAAAATCACCTTCCCCTGGGATAAGGGGTTAACGGCCGAGGAGATACTGAACTACTTTGATGAACAGAATTTCACCGAATGGGTTCATCCTGTGGCTGGAACCAATCTGGTGAAAGCCCGCCATGCCGAATATGAAACCTTCATGGGCAGCACCCACCAGTCAGCAGGGTTGGCATGTGCTGATTGCCATATGCCCTATACCACCGTAGGCAATAAGAAGGTTTCTTCCCATGTTTGGCAGAGCCCTCTAAACAACATAGAGCAGAGCTGCACTGTCTGCCACCGTAATGGAACCGAGTGGTTGAAAACCCGGGTGCGAACCATTCAGGCTCAGGTCAAGCAGAGTCAGGATCTGGCCGGGGCAGCGGTGATGGAGGCCATTAACGAATTAAAGATTTCTCGTGAAACTCCCACGGTTGACAAAACAAAGCTTCAGGAAGCGATGGCATTGCACCGGGAAGCCCAGTGGTATCTGGATTACGTCATGGTAACCAATGGCTATGGTTTCCATAACCCGACGGCTACCCTGAACAATCTCAATACCGCTATTGACAAAGCACACAAAGCCGTAGCCAAAGCGCGGGAAGCCAGGAGGTAAAAAGCTTCTTCTGGTGTTGGGGAGCTGGAGGAGTGCCTACTAATGAAAAAGACCGAACGGCCTGGGTGGTTGGCTTTATCCGCCTGCTTGCTTCCCTGAAAACCTGTTGATCATCGTCGGTGTAATGGCACCCTCTCGGGACTTTTATTCCCGGGGTCTGGCATCAGAGTTTTATCCTGGCCGCCGGGGAGCATTAGTTCGAAAAGCCGGCCGTTTTTTATCCCTGCACTCGCTTTACAGATCCTGGTGGTACCAAATCATTATAGCCCTTCTCTGCCCGAGTATTCTCGCCACCCCAAATGGTCCCAAACAACATGATGGAAATGTCTCGAAATGGCTGGTCGAAGCATAGCAAGTTGATTATAATAGAATCCTGATGTAATAGGACCAGAAAAACGAAATTAACACGGAAGGAGAACAAAAATGACCAAAAAGCTGGCGTTTAGCGAAGTGAAGGATAATCATTTACCAAAATTGGAGCAGTATGTACCGATTGTAGCCAGAGTTCATGGAGGCAGTCACCCGGAATTCCATGAAGTTCGCAAATTATTTGATACCATCAATGAGAAAATAAAGGAAGCGGGAACGGAAAAACCTGACTTAGGCGAAGAATTTGCTCGGCTACGGGAAATCACAGACAATTATAAGGTTCCGGGAGATGTATGCGAGAGTTACGAGGCCGTGTACAATATGTTGGCTGAAGCAGACGAAGCATACCGAGGTTAAGCGGACGTTTCATCGCAAATTCCTGTCAGCGGCATCGAATCCAGGAAGCAGGGATGCTTTCTGGATTTATTAAACAATAAAACGCTGAAGAAAGAGTAAATATGCAAAGATTTATCTTAAGCAGGAAGAATCATATAACATTAATCAATGCGTTTTTAATTGTAACCGCGTTTGTCAGTAAATTCGCCCTGGGAAACGTAGAACTATTTAATTGGGCGTTGATCATCGCTTCGGTTGTCGGGGTTGCACCCATAGCGATCCAGGCTTATCAAGCATTAAGAGTCAAAGTAGTCAGCATTGATGTCCTGGTTACAATCGCAGTAGTCGGAGCATTATTAATCAATAATTATGAGGAATCAGCCATAGTTACCTTCTTATTCCTGTTTGGAGCTTACCTCGAACAGCGCACATTGACCAAAACCCGTTCTGCGATTAAAGAATTGACGGAAATGGCACCGGAAAGTGCCTGGAGACAGACAGAGAATGGAGAATTCGAAGAAGTAGACATAGATGAAGTGGACGTAGGTGATATTCTGCTCGTTAAGACCGGTGCCAAAGTACCGGTTGATGGCACTGTTTTGACCGGAGAAGGTCACATTAATGAAGCGAGTATTACGGGTGAGCCTATTCCGGTAAGCAAGAAAGCGAATGCGCAAGTCTATGCGGGAACGATTTTAGAAAATGGTACCATTCAAATTGTTGCCAATCGTGTCGGAGAGGATACTACTTTTGGCAAAATCATTGAGTTGGTTGAGGAAGCGCAGGATTCCAAATCAGAAGCCGAACGTTTTATTGATAAATTTGCCAAGTACTACACGCCGGCGGTGTTGGCCCTCGCCATTATTGTATGGTTGGTTTCGCAGGATATTGAACTGGCGATTACCATTTTGGTTATCGGATGTCCGGGAGCCCTGGTTATTGGGGTACCGGTTTCAAATGTTGCCGGTATCGGTAACGGAGCGCGCAATGGTATTCTTCTAAAAGGCAGTGAAGTCATCCACGATTTTAGCAGAGTTGATGCGGTAATATTTGATAAGACTGGCACATTAACCATAGGCAACCCGCAAGTAGCTGAAACAGAATTTTATGCGGGCAACATTGATGAAGTATTAAGTTACCTGGCAAGCGTTGAAAACGAATCCGACCATCCATTAGCTAAAGCGGTGGTAGAATATGTTGGAGATACAAAACTGCACCCGGTTGAAAACACGGTGGTGGTGAAAGGCGGCGGCATTATCGCCAATGTAAACGGCCGGAGAGTTGCGGTCGGCAATGTGTCATTAATGGAACAAGAAAATGTTCCCATGAATGAAAAGGTTCGTGAAGATATTGCTCGCTTTGAACAAAACGGGAACTCTCTAGTTCTGACAGCAGTTGACGGTGAATTAAAAATACTGATGGGAATTCGTGACCGAATTCGTCCGGGGGTAAAAGAAAACCTTCAAAGGCTAAAAGATCTGGGCGTCAAAAAACTGGTACTCCTTTCAGGGGACAACCAGGGCACAGTCGATTTAGTAGCACATGAACTTGGACTCACCGAAGCCCACGGTAACATGTTACCACAAGATAAATCAGCCTATATTGCAGACTTACAATCTAAAGGTCAGATTATCGCCTTCGTTGGAGATGGAGTAAACGACAGTCCCTCATTGGTTCAGGCAGACATCGGAATTGCTATGGGGAGCGGTACCGACGTAGCCATCGAAACTTCAGATGTTGTATTGATGAAATCTGACCTCGGCCGCTTACCGCACGCATTGGGCCTAACCAAAGCAACAACCAGCAATATGCGCCAGAACATTGTTATCGCGGTTGGAGTTGTGTTGGTGTTGCTGGCCAGTGTATTCTTCAGCGACTGGATGAACATGTCTATTGCGATGTTGGTGCACGAAGCGAGTATCTTGGTAGTAATCTTAAACGGTATGAGACTCCTCGGGTATAAACTCTGATAACAAAATATATATTTCTGAAAAGGAGAGATAAAATGCCAAAAGCAACTATCCAGTTGGAAACGTTAACATGCCCTTCATGTATGCAGAAGATTGACGGTGCCGTTAAATCATTGAAGGGCGTAGAGAAGGACAGTGTAAATGTGCTGTTTAACTCAAGTAAAGTAAAACTCAACTTTGATGACGAAAAAATATCAATTGAAGAAATCGAAAAGGCTATTACTACGCTGGGGTATGAAGTTAAAAAATCTCAAGTAAAAGACAAATAACAAAAAGCCTGACGTAACATAGAATCCGCGCATCACTGCTCGAGATAATAAATCAAGGCCCCGTCATCTGGCAGTTATTAACAAACAATGGTATAATCGCCATAAGATGTTACCGCGATTATACTATCGAGTGGAGATGTGGCGTTATGAAGGCGGAAATGGTTGCCATCAGAGCCGAAGATGGAGTAATGCTGCATGGTGCCTATTATGAAGGACGATAGGATTATCCCGCTGTGATCCTGTTCCCAGGGGCGGCCATGAATTTCAATACCGGTCTGGGCGCCTTCCTGCCAGGAATCAAGCCGGCCAACCTGCCCTTCAGCTCATGGGGAACCCCCACGACCTCTACTATCAAGACCTCCGCTAACACAAATTAACAGCTGTCAAAATCCAACCGTATGTTACTCTTATATTGATAATGTTCCATCAAATGACCGCAGGGATAACATTGATTTAGGATTACCAATAAACGGACAAGAAACCTTTATAATGGAGGATCTCATGCTGGAAATTGAACATGTGACCAAGAAATACGGCAGGGTTGTAGCCAATGATGATATCAGCTTTACGGTGGACGCGGGTCAGATCGCAATTCTTCTCGGGCCGAACGGAGCCGGAAAATCAACTATTATTAAGTGCATCGCCGGGCTGCTGCGCTTTGATGGCAGGATTACTATTGGCGGGTATAACAATAAGACTCTGGAAGCCAAACGCCTGTTGGGCTACATTCCAGAGACCCCGGCTGTCTATGATCTGCTGACCGTGGAGGAGCATCTGGAATTCGTACGGCGGGCCTACCGCATGCCGGATGACGGGTATGGAAAACAGCTTTTGGAGCGTTTTGAGCTGGCTGATAAAAAAGACAAGCTGGGCAAGGAGCTGTCCAAAGGGATGCAGCAGAAACTGTCCATTTGTTGTGCCCTGGTGCATCGACCATTGCTGAACGTGTTCGATGAGCCCATGGTAGGCCTTGATCCTCACGCCATCAAGGAGTTGAAGGCATTATTCCGGGAACAAAAGAAAGCGGGAGCAGCCCTGCTCATCTCCACCCATTTGATCGACAGCGTGGAGGATTATTGGGATGCCACCCATATCATGATCAACGGCCGTTTCGCCGCCACCAAGTACAACCGGCCGGACGATCTGCAGGCCCAGAGCCTGGAGGAGCTCTTTTTCGCCATCACCGAAGGGGGCGGAGCGAAATGATGGGTGCCCTGCCGTATCTGTATCTAACCCGGATAAAAAACGGAATCAAGGAACTGGTTAAAAAACCGGCGCGGCTTATATATGTTCTGTTCCTTGTGGCCCTGGTGATATTCTCTCTGACCGTCGGCGATGCCGGTAAGGGGGGAGCCGACTTCCGCGATCCGGCAGAGTTGGCGGCTATGGCCACCGCGCTTTATATCGTGATGTTCTTACTAACGACGCAGAACGGCTTTTCCAGAGGCGGTTCCATATTTACAATGTCTGACGTTAATCTGGTATTTCCTGCTCCGTTCAGACCATCACGCGTGCTGTTCTACGGGCTGTTTCGCCAGATCAATACCTCTTTGCTGTTGGGTCTGGTCATTCTGTTCCAATATGGGTGGTTGAGCAGAACTTACGGTATATCCTCTATCGTTCTGTTCAGCTTGTTCCTGGGATATGTGGCGACGGTGTTCCTGGGACAGATCACGGCCATGGCCATCTACGTTTTTACCAGCAGCGATGAAGCCATGAGAAATCGTATTCAAGCCATATTCTATCTGCTGACCGGGTTGTTGGCACTGTATATCGGACTGTACGTCTGGCAGCATGTCGGGGAGGGTATTCTTTCTGCTGCGGTAACAGCTGCCAATAGTCTGGTGGTGCGCTGCTTTCCGGTTGGTGGTTGGTTGGGCTGGGCCTTTGCTGCTTCTATCAGCAAAGCCGGCTTTGTTCCCGGTCTGCTCGCCAGTCTGGCCTGGCTCGCCCTGTTGGTTTGGTTGATAAACTCTTCCAACCGGGACTGGTACGAGGATGTGCTCAAAACTGCCGAGTTGACCCAATCCATTGCGGCTGCGCAAAGGGAGGGCAACCTGGAGGTGGCGCCGGAAAAGGTACGGGTAGGCAAGACCGGATTTGATAAGGGTTGGGGCGCCGATGCTTTCTACTACAAACACAAAATTGAGAACCGTCGGGGGAATATTTTTCTCCTCAGCCGCAATTCGCTGCTCTATGCCGTGCTTTTCATCGTGGTGGCCCTGTTTATGCGGGAGGGCGGCATCCTCGGAGTATTCAGTTTTGTCACCTACTTCCAGCTATTCAGCACCGCGCTGGGCCGCGTCAATAAAGAACTAACCAGGCCCTTCATTTACCTGGTACCGGAACCGCCCTTTGCTAAATTGCTGCACAACCTGCGGGAAATGCTGCCGGCAGCCCTGGTGGAAGCGTCTGTGATATTCATCCCGATTGGAATTATATTTGATTTGAACGGCTACGAGATTTGCGCCTGTATCCTGGCTCGTTTCAGCTTTTCACTGCTCTTCACCGCGGGCCGAATTATCGTAAACCGCTTCTGGAGCGGCGCCAGCAAAGCGCTTACCTTCGTATTTTATTTAATCGTTATGGTGATATTGTCAGCACCCGGGGTGGTTCTGGCGATGGTTACAGGTTCCAATCTGGTGCTTATAAGTCAGAATTTCGTGATGTTCTTGACCATGGCGGTTGTGAACATACCCGTATCATTGTTGGTGCTGTTCCTCTGCCGAAACATGCTGCAGTATGCGGAATTGAATTACTAGCCAAAAGCAAACAGTAAATAGGGGCAGTTCTATTTGTTTTCATAGACAAAGAAGAGAACTGCAAGAAATGCAACAATAACTGAACATGAATTTGGCCGGTTTGGCTATGCCGAGCCGGCCTTTTTTACAACTCACCAGTATGTTACCTGCATAGATATGTAATCGAATTAGTAATATAATTGAATTAAATTGTCTGGGGTGTAGAAAGATCAAGTCCAATATTATGTGTAAAATTCCTCTGGTCATGGCAGTGACTCTTTGAGCTA
>LFRM01089998.1_pt8 | contig 28543 bp, 22 predicted proteins | sample 618341 | NCBI WGS metagenome assembly LFRM01 (sample SAMN03654438, study PRJNA283298) | anaerobic digester metagenome | isolation source: pool of bioreactors CSTR01a, CSTR02a, and CSTR03a thermophilic anaerobic... | place: Denmark: Kgs. Lyngby | collected 2014-05-21 | reverse complement strand
CTTGGATTGTAATTCTTATTGTTTTTTATCTTGCTGAATAATTTCCGATCTAAATTTGCTTTTTTATAAACTTCCACATCGGTTTTACCTTGGTCATCAATTAGCCGAATAAGTTGTTCTGAAAAAGTTTCTTCTAACTGAGCCACCACGTCATGCAAGCTTCTCATTGACTTAGATGGTTCCAAATAAACATCCTGCAAATTAGAGGACGGCATTTTTATTTCTAAGTCTATATTCTCATAATCACTTCTCCGGTAAAGTAAACTGTCTTGATCAAAATAATTGTTATAAAGAAATCGATCAATACTTTCTTTACGTTGGCTTGACAAGATTTCATGGCCTTCATTTAGAATCACTAAAGTGACATCTATTTCATGGTCCTCTAGAAATCGTTTTATCTCTTCTAAGGCTATTTTGGATGCTTGGTCTTTAGGATAACCATATACTCCTGAAGAGATTAATGGAAACGCAATACTCTCAAGGTTGTAGTCTAAAGCCAGTTTTAAAGAATTTTGGTAGCATTTTCTTAGTGATTCTTCTTCACCATGGTGACCCCCTTTCCACACAGGGCCTACCGTATGAATCACATATTTAGCTCTTAATTCATATCCTTTAGTGATTTTAGCTCCCCCAACACCGCATCCGTTTAAAGTCTTACATTCTTTTAATAGTTCTGGTCCTGCTGCCCTATGAATTGCACCATCCACTCCCCCTCCACCTAAGAGAGATGTATTAGCAGCGTTAACAATCGCATCAACATCAAGGGTTGTTATATCTTTTTCTATAATCTTGAAAGCCATATTACCACCTTCCTTTAATTGTTATATTCTTTACCCATTAGATATTAAAGCACAGTTTCTGCCCTAGAGATTAGCTCATGATAAATAGGTGTAATTTCAGCTTCGTTACCATATGAGTCAATCTCTTGCCTAACTACCCACCTAATATCATTAGTTTCTTTAGCATTTAAGTTCAAAGACTCTTTCTCTGAGGCTAAAAATACAAATGCAGCATTCAAATGAAGGTGACTTGTAATAAATTCCCCATATTTTATGTGTTCTCTAACAGGAAGTATGTCAAGTCTTATTACTGGCTCATTGCCTTCTTTAATCACCATTAGGTTCTGCAAACCTGTCTCTTCATATGCTTCTTTCAAAGCAACTTTTAATAAGTCCTCTTCTCCATCAGCATGGCCACCTTGCCAAGTCCAAGTATTATAGATTTTATGGTGAATCATAAGCATTTTACTAGAATCTTCATTTAAAATGATGGAGGATGCCGTAAAATGAGCTATGCTATTTATTCTCGTCAGTACATCATCTTGATTTTTTTCAATAAATCGTAATATCGCCCTTTTTATTGCCTCATCTTTTGCAGTTTTAGGATCGTATCGTTCAATTTGTTTTATATAATTCACATCGTCACCCTTCTTTTCATCATCTTCTTAGTCCTATAATAACATTTCCATTTTTTTAATGCATTACTATATTTAAATAGGATTTTTTCATTTTTTATTATCCTAGAAGTAGTGTGACCACCTAATCCCACAAGACTACCATCGCATGAATATACATTATCTCTCTTTTTATATTCATTAATTTAATTCATTTTATTACCAAAAGCTCTCAGTATAAATGGGTATTCGTTTTTAATTAAAATTCATAGTATGAGTAAATATGAGATATTTAGAGTATTCTTGACCATTTTATGCACTGTACTCACCTAACCGCCTAAGAAAGTGATTTCAAACATTGCATATATCGAGTGAAGTTGCTATACTTTAATTGAGCTCCAAGGATACCCTAAAACAAGAACCTTATATAATTTTAAGCGGAAACACAACATTACTACTAAAATCAAATCTCATTTTAACGAAAGTTTTATATATCTGAAAAACGAAAAAGAAAGTTGATTATTACAGGATAGACAACATTGAAGTAGAAGAATACAAAGGTTTGAAAACCTAAGTGACAATAATGCAGAGATGAAATAAACCTTTAATAAACGATAAGTACCTTGAATTAAACAGACGAAGAATTTGAAGATAGTATGTCTAATGGGAAACGAAAGTGAAGAATGAAATAAGGGGAAAGTTGATAAAGATTCGTTGGAGCTTTTGTAATGAAAAATAACCGGATTTGGCCATAGTGGTCAGATCCGGTTTTCTAATTATTTAAGATTATCTCACTTAAATTAATATCTACTACTGATGATACTCGACAATATAAGGAAGGTTTCTATATTGTTCTTCATAATCTAAACCATAACCAACGACGAAGGTATTAGGCATAGTAAAGCAACGGTAATCAATGCTGATATTAAGTAATCGGGCTGCCGAATTATCAAGAAGAGTACAGATTTTCAGGCTCTTAGGATTATAGGATTCTAAATGCTTAAGAATATAGCCTAAGGTAAGTCCCGTTCCAACAACATCCTCTACCAATAGGACGTGGCGGCCAGAAATATCTATGTCTAAATCTTTTCTAAAACTTATCACTCTACTCTGGGTAGCTTCTCCTTGGCGAACCCCGATAGACAAAAAGTCAATATTTACAGGCATAGTCAACTGCCTAGTCAGGTCCACTAGAAAGTAGATAGAGCCTTTTAGGATACTAACAACAACTAAATCTTCTCCAGCATAGTCTTTGTTAATCTCCTTTGAAATTCCCAGAATTCTTTCTTGAATTTGCTCTTGTGTGAAAATCGTTTTCCCTAAACTAGACGGATTCATTTACTGCCACCTCCTCCCATCATACCAAATCTTTCGATAAGAGTATGAAAGTCATTTTTAAAAACAATATTTATATTAGTACCTGGGTAGAGTTTCTTAAGGAGTTCTGCTTTTTTCTTCTTTACCGAGGTGTATTTCTGATTCATAGTCGTCAGCTCGATGTAAGTATCAAATTTCGGAAGATAAAAATCCGGAGAAAAAGCCTGGATGATATTTCCTTCTGCATCCCACTTAATTGGAAAAGTTCGAGGTTCATACTCCCATTCGAGCCCATGCATATCAAGTATCTTGGCAAATTCTTCCTCAGACGGATGTTGAAAAACTACAGGTTTCTTAGAATTTTCTCCTTCTAAGGCTTTAGATTCCCTAGGTATAGTTTCTAAATTCTCCACTAAATAGCTTAGCATTGAAGCACTCTGCTCAATACTAAGTGAATCTGTGTTCATGGTTAAATGGTAAAGTAGAGGATCAGACCAATCCTTTTTAAAAATTGTGTTTATGTAGCGCCGATGCTTTCGATCTGTTATTTCGATAATTCTTTCTGCATCCTCCTCTAATAAATGATGAGACTTCATAATCCTCTTTCTTCGGACATCAAAGGAAGCCATGATTTTCACATGAAGAGCCGAAGGGTTATTTGATAATATTATTTGTGATCCCATACCCATAATGATGGCACTCTGATCGCTGACGTAATCTATGAGTTTATCTTCTAAGTATTGAGCAAAAGTAATCCCATCTGTTGACGTATTTAGATAATAACTAGGGCTTTCTGTCAACATATGCAATTCATGTTTATTTGCAATTTCAGGAAGCCATTCTTTCAAAGCCCAAGCTCTGGTAATAATGGGAATATCAAGCTTCTTTGATAGAAGCTCCGCAATTTCATTCCCTTGACTTCCGGTTTGTCTGGAAATCGTAATTAGTAACATATTTTCACCGCCTATAATTCTACGTTTATTTCAATTTTACCACGAATTTCATGAGTGACCTAAGCATAATCGATTTTAACCATACCTCTTTTCGCTTACAAATCAGTATTACCAAACTCCATATCATTTATACAATTATCTAATCTATGATTTTAAGAACATTTCTTTACTATAGAATTGCTTATAAAAGAATAAGTTCACTGAAAAAACAAGGCTGATACAAGGTTGGTTTCCCAACGATATATCAGCCTCATCTAATTCTTAATTTACGTATTGTTCCTTAAGTTCTTCTACTTTTTTCTCTTTCACAATAAAGCGATCCAATGCCACAATGATAATCGGTAGAATAATAAAGGTACTAATCAAAGCCAACGAAATATTTATGACTGTCATCAATCCAAAATCTTTTAAAATCTCAAATTGAGAAGCCATTAGAACACTAAATCCACCAATGGTCGTTAATCCAGAAGCTAGAGTAGCTTTTCCAATTTTCGTTACAGTTTTTAATATTGCTTCCATCTTATCCTTTCCTAAAGCTCTTTCTTCAATGTATCGCTCAAGAAGCATAATGGTCATCTCCGTGCCCATACCTAGTACTAGCGCACCCAAGGTAGCTGTAATTGGTGTATAACTAATTCCAAGTAAATACATGATTCCAGCAGACATACCAATAATCAAGATTATTGGGAATATGGGAATGAATGCTTTAACAATGTTTCGATATAAAACAAGAAGCGCTCCAAAGACCAATCCCAAACCTATGATTGTCATGGTTACTCTACCTTCAGTTAGACCCTTAACCATCTCTACATCAAGTACAGACTTTCCAGTAACCACAACATCCATAGGAGCATCGTTTACCATAATATCTAAGTCTGTTACAAATTGTTGTAATTCATCTGTTGACATGTGAGCTACATTAAGGAGAATAACTGATTTTGTATTATCCTCATTTAAAAACATCTTTTTTTGCTCTGCAGGAATATCTCCTACTACATCAACGTATTGGTTAAATTCCAGTTCACCTTCACTCATCATGGTAACTAGAGTAGATATAGACTTAACATCCACCACTTTATTTTCAAAGGTTTTTGAAATTTCTGCTGTGGTCTGGTCCATCCACTCTACATTCTCTTCCGTAAGTAAATTCTCACCTTCCATGTAGATGGCCATCTGGTTGGTGGAACCCACCACGTCTCTTACTTTATGTATATCTTGCAATGCCTCCATATCTTGAGGCATGAAGGTTTCAATATCAGTTTCCACAGCAATCTTGTTATCAATACTAAACCCAAATCCTGCCAAGGCTATGGCGAAAATAACTAGTACAGCAGAGTACTTTAAGACAAATCTAGTTGACCCTTGAAGCGCTCGATCTAATCGAGTTTCTTTTTCTTCCATATCCTTATGTTCTCTTATCTTTTCACCTGTAGTATCCCGGATTCTGAGGATAGGCATAAGTAGAAAGATACTTCCAATAAAGCTTATCACTACACCTATGGTCAGCATCTTCCCAAAGTCTTTAATCATTGGTACCGGTGATGCATACAAAGAAATAAACCCGAGCACTGTAGCTAAAACAGCGATAAAAAGGGATTTTCCGATTTGAGACAATGTTATGCTAACGGATTTTTCTTCCTCATATCTATTTTGAAGTTGAATGGAGTAATCAATGCCTAATCCAATTAGTATAGGGAAGACTGCCATGCTCACCATAGTCATAGGCACACTCATAATACCCATAAAGCCTAAGGTGGCAATAACAGATACAAAGATTACCCCAAGGCTTAGCACTCTCCATCTAACGTGAAATACTGCTAGTAGAATAATAAACATGACGACTAGAGCTAATGCAATCATGATTTGCATATTTGATTGCATTTCCGTTCTCAAAGAGGAATCTAAAACAGGTTTACCTGATAATACATAGGTAACATTCTCGAAATCTTCTTTTTGAAGTGCTTCACTTACATCAGTATAGATGGCATCTTTATACTCATCATCTAAATTACCTTGTAATTTGATCACCATCATACTGTGATTTCCATCCACCACCACATCATCAAAAGCTGATCTTAAAACTTGATTCTCATCATAAAGAATCTCGTTTAATTCATTTTGAGTTGTAGGAATGTCCGCAATCATCATATTGCTTTTAGTGTGGAATGTAGTAAGCCCTTCACTCATTTCACCTAGGTTTGTCCCTATGGTTATAAAGCCTTCTGCCATTTCTTTTAATTCTTCTGGATTGATTCCACCTGACAATCCTTCTTTCATCTCTGTCGTTTCTTTGGTCAATTGAGTGCTCATACCTGATAGTCCTTTAGATGTATTGGTTGCCCCTTCTTTAAGATTACCTGTATTTTTAGCCATGGTGGCTAAACCTTGAGAGCTGTTCCCAATATTGTCTGCAATTGCATTTAGTTTCATCTTAAGCTCTTGATTTTCTCCAGCTAAATTCGCTAATTGGCCAAGTTGCGTAGAGGCTGAGCTAAGCCCTTCTGACGTTTTAAAGAGACCATTTTGAAGTTCTCCTGCACCTGTTGCTAAATTATTTTGACCCGTAATTAGTTTATCAAAAGCGCCAGTAATATTAGATAAACCATTAAGCTTCTCTTCAATCTCTTTAGGATCTTTGATGTCTTTCTCTTTTAATTCCGTTCCTACTTCAGTTAGTTTTGTAGAAATCTCATTCAATCCTTCACCAATGCTCCCCACTTTATCTTTAATCATCACACTTTGTCGATCTGATGTTTGATGAACTATACTAGATGGACTCATAAAAGAAAATATATTCTCCTCATAGGAAAATTGTTTTTCTACATTCCACATCTTTTTAATGTGGTTAATGGAAAGTAGATCTTCTTTCTCACCTTCAAATAATACCAAAATAGAATCTCCACCAAAATTCTTTTCCATAATATTATTAGAAATATAAGCATCACTATCTACATCCACCAAAGTTTCACTTCCCGTGGCCATGGAAACTTTTATTGCTCCTGCAATAAGTACAGCAAATACAAGGATTGTGGCCAACAACACTTTAAACGGGGTCTTCTCGATTCTCTTGCCTATTATATTAAATATTTTCAATTCTCATCAACCTTCTTTCTATTTACTATTAATTAAATTCATTACTTTCTTGACGTATTCTTTTATGGTTTCTTCATTATCTTCAGGTAAATATAAAAATGATAATATTCCCCCCATGAGCACTCTCATGGTTAATTTGTCATTTCTAACTTTTATTCCTAGCTCAAATAGAGTATCTTCTAGCAAAGTAGAAATCTTATTAATGTAATTAATCTCTCCAAGTTCTGTATTAATTTGGCTTTCCATAAGTAATAGTAAAATAACTTTTCGATTTTTTGAAACCAGCTTTATTCTTTCTGTCAAGATAAATTCTAGCTGTTCTCTTTTAGATAACTCTTTAGAAGCCGTGATGGATTCTTTTAGGGTGGTTAACACTATAGGTTCAATGCTAGACGTAAAGATTTCTTTTTTAGATTCAAAATGTCTAAATAGGGTTACCTCTGAAATACTTGCTGCTTTAGCAATTTCTGCTGTGGTGGCTCCATTGTATCCTCTCTCTACAAAGACATTCAAAGCAGAGGATAGTATTTGTTCTCTGCGATCCTCTTTAGACATTCTAGTTCTTTCTATAGTCATGTAAATTCCTCCTTATGTAAGTACTTACTAACATTAACTCTTTTTATAGTCTTTGTCAAATGTTTTATAAAAATTTCTATTATCTTTATGATTCATAAACCTAAAAGAAACTTATATTTAAGGATTTACTCCTAAAACATAAGTTTCTTTTAACATTTATGATGACTAACTTAGTGTTTTCACCCCATATTAGAGTGCTTTTTGGCTTTAAAACTCTTTTCAAGTATGGTGCTTAATACCTAAATTTAGATATAGCCTCTTTCATTTCATTGGCAAGTCTAGCTAATACTTCACTAGAATTTGCTATCTCTAACATGGTGGATGTCTGCTCTTCTACTGAAGCTGATGCTTGCTCTGTCCCCGCAGCATTCTCTTCAGAGATAGATGATAAATTATAAATTATTTCAATGATGGTATCCTTCTTATTTATCATTTCTTTACCTGATTTATTAATTAAATCGATAGCTTTATTCATACTTCCAATGGCGTCAGAAATCCCATTAAATTTATTATTGGTACTATTTACAGTCTCACTTTGCAATTCAGATATATCGGTTACTTCTTTCATTGTATTTACAGCCTGTGAGGTATTCGTGTTTAAATCAGTCACAATTAGAGCGATTTCCTGAGTAAATCCACTAGACTGTTCTGCTAATTTTCTTATTTCTTCAGCAACCACTGCAAACCCTCGACCTGCGTCTCCAGCTCTAGCCGCTTCAATAGCTGCATTGAGTGCTAATAAATTAGTCTGCTCTGCTATTTTCTTAATCATATTACTAGCTTCTTCTATCTTCTTAGCACTTTCATTTGTTTTGATAATTACTGTTTCTATGTCATTTGTCGCATTATTACTAGATTCAGTTATTCTCATAAGTTCTCTAATACTCTCGAAACCTTCATTCTTTAATTTATCAACTTCATTGGTGGAGTCATTAAGCTCCCTCAAATATTCTTCATTTTTCTCAACTAAAGATCCTAATTCTTCAATATTAGTTGAACCTTTTTCAGTATCAAGAGCCTGATCACTGGCCCCTCTAGCTATTTCTTCAATGGCTCTTGCTACTTCATTAGAGGCAATTGAAGATTGCTCACTAGAAATGCTAAGCTCCTGGGAAGATGAAGCCAAATGATCTGAGGTATTTGATATTTGTTTTCCAAACACTCTTAAATTATCTACTATCTTTTGAAACGATACCGACAAAAGTCCTATCTCATCCTTTCTATTGATTAATTCAGCGGGTATGTCTTCAGTTACATCTAAGTTCGCAATATTGTTAGCATTAAGGGTTACTTTGCCAAGAGCATTCCCAATCTTATTCGCAAAATTATACATAATAATACTCACAAAAAGTTTGTAGTAAAGTTCAGCCAGTGGGGCAGTGAATTTTACAAACCACAACGGAAGATACGTCTTAATTTTTTTCTTACCAGTAATCACATGCAAAGCATCTAAAATTTCTTTAACTTTTAAATATCGATTAGAAAGAATATAACATTCCCCTGGTTCTCCCTTTTCAACACATTTTAGAATTCCACTAGCCACATCCCGCACATCTACAAAATCATAACCTCCATTTATCGCCGCAGTCAGTGTCCCCTTATAGTAGTCTCTAACTAAAGCTGTCATATGGCCCCTCCCATAATCGTAAGGACCAAATATTCCAGAGGGATGGACCACCATGGCCGTAAGCCCTGTTTTAGTGGCATCAAGAACATAAGCTGTGGCTTCTGATTTTGTTTTGGCATATAATCCTACCACTTGAGAAGGCCAAAACCCCTTCACTTCATTGATAATTTCTCCTTTAGGTTTTTCTGGAATAGCATGGACTGAGCTAATATAAATCAATTTTTCCACATGATTTTCGCGACACAAATCTACGATGTTTTTAGTTCCACCTACATTAACATCATGGACTAATTGAACATATTTTGAGGCTATAGAAACAATGCCAGCACAATGAATAACGATTATTTTACTATTTTCTTTAGGAGCAAAAAACAACTTTAGAGATTCCTTATTTCTAACATCTCCATAATAGATTTCTAAGTTTCCTTGCGGTATGTTCATCTCATCAGGCAATACGAGTATTCTGATTTTTTTCTTAAGTGCAAGTAGCTGCTTAACAAGAGCATTTCCTAGATGACCTGCTGCTCCAGTAACCAGATAGAGCTCATCCATCTTCTTTCTCCCCCTCCAAAGATTATCCAATGAAATACAATCTGTTTATTTCATTATATCCAATATTAATGAATGAAATATTAATCAGACTTGCTGGCAAATGAAGAATTGAATTATCATTTGAGTAATATAATTATAGAAATAAAAACCAGAAAAGCTTAATAGCCTTACTGGTTTTTCCCCTTGCCCACCCTCACATCTAAATATAAAACAGCACGTGGTTGTAACAATATTTTGTTATTTGTACTAATGTGACTATATTAGGCATAAGTTGTAAAAGTGGGTTCGAACCACAGACTTTGCCCCCAAGTCGCCACTAAAATATTTTTTGTGCTCACTTTTATATTCGATGCTACCAACTTATTATACGAGATCTACTGTCCAATTCATTCCTTGAATTTTAGTATCAAGTTCTCTGAATTCTTTAGATAGTTTATCTGCTTCTTTCAAAAATTTCTTCACATCAATAGTACTCACATACTTGATTTCTGATCTGGAATAACGATCTTGCTTCTCGCTGGCTCGCTCTGCTGCACTTGACAGTATTGTTCTTTTGGCTATTAGTGCATCCCTTTCCACCAGGGCTTCTGATAAGGTTAGTTCATCGTTAAAAAACGAATTATTATTTGTTCTGTTGATGGACTTTATCAATGTAGTAAGCTCATCTTGGAGTAAACTCACTTCTTTTAATAAAATATTTGGATCTTCACTAGGTGATTCTCCCTCTTGGGTCAGCACATTGTTATATAATCTGCTTTTTATTTGTTCAATTCTCTTTTGCATGTCCGCTCTTAATATTAATGCCTCAGCTAATTTCATACTCTAATAACCTCCTAAAGTTTTATATGTGTTCCAATTACATCATCTATTTTAATGAACTTTACTCAATCTTCTATTATCTCACGCTAATGCAACATCCTGTTCCCTAACAGAGTTAAAGACACAACAATTACGTCCATTCTCTTTAGCTTGATATAGTGTGTCATCCACCATTTTCAAAGCATCATCAGGGGATGCTAAATCCTCTGGATATACTGTAACAATTCCAACACTCACTGTAACGTGGTTAACGGTATTGGAAGCCATGTGGGGAATATCCAGATCCTCAACAGCCTGACGAACTTCTTCTCCAATAATCTTGGCTTCATTTTCACCCGTACCAGGTAAAATCACGATGAATTCTTCTCCACCGTATCTCGCTACAATGTCATGTGTTCCTTCAATTTTATTTTTAAGCATAGTCGTCACCATTTGAATACATTTATCCCCTGCTAAATGACCATAATTATCATTGAATTTCTTAAAATAATCAATATCAAGCATTATCAATGATAGTGATAATCCTGAGTTGGATAACTCACTAAATTCAGTCCTTAACTTATTGTCGAAGTATCCTCTATTATAAAGTCCAGTTAAACTATCAGTGATTGCATTACGTTGAGCTATATTCTTTTCAATTTCAAGTTGCTTTACTACTTTTCCTAGTTGTAATTCGATGGCTTTTCGGGCTGAGATGTCTCGAATAATAAAAACAATTTTATCTGGTATTCCCTGGGCGTTATAAATTAAGCCACTATTAACTTCAATATCAATAATACTCTTATCTTGTCTAACAGCTCGGTATTCATTGGTATTTCCTGTATTCCCATTATTCATTCCTAAAATGTTAGCTTTAGCCCGTTCAACATCTTCAGGCACAAGAAAGTCAAGAAGCTTCATACCAATAAAACCTTCAAATCCATGATCATAACCAAACATTTCCTTCGCTGCGGGAGAAACCATCAAGATATCCCCACTAAAATTGGTTATAGTGATATCGTCAGGTGAAGCATTTAGAATAGATCTGTATTTTTCTTCACTTTCTAAAATAGCATTTTCAAATCGCTTTCTTTCTGTTTCGTCTCTTACTACGCTAATAATATGAGTTTCTCCATGAATCCTGATTGTTCTAGCAGAGATAATACCGTCAAAATAGGTATCATCTTTACGCTTAAAGACTGATTCCATACTCTTACAAATTCCTTGAGCATTAAGTTGGGTAACAAAAATATCTCTATCCTTAGAATTAGTCCAAAATCCCATCTCTTTAGTCGTTTTTCCGATCACCTCATGTTTAGAATAGCCCGTCAATTCTGCAAACTCATCATTGACATCAAGAATAAAACTATCCTGCATCCGAGTGATGGATTGAGCATTAGTACTTGTGTTAAATATTAATTGTAACTTCTCTTTTTCTAGTTCATTCTCATTATCGAGTCTTTGATTGACCATTATAATTAGACCAAATATCCACAAGTTACTTATTACTATAGCAAAGATAGTTGAAGAAATAATGGTAAAGCTTTGTCCAATATACGAATTTTCCTGATTGGAAAAGACAGTCAAAATAATTCTAACCACATTCACAGAGCCATAGATAAAAAAGATAGCTGCATTGAAATATCTAGAAGCCGCTAACATAATATCTTTTGCCAATAAAAGTTCATAGACAATCAAAAATGAAATCAGTACCAAAGCTGTACTGATACCGATTGTGCGGGCAACAATAATATTATTTATAAACAAAAAATAAAAATAAAAAAGATTAAAAATAAGAAAAACCCCTATGGGTATTGCCTTATTTACTTTTTTACTAAGAAAGTCTTTGATACCGATATACAAGAAAAGATGCCCTAAAATTAAAAGTGGATTGGAAAGAACTGCCAAATATTTTATGGAATCCACTGTCACTAATGGCATGAGCATAAAACTGAACATTATTAAACTCGATCCGATTAACCACTTATTTACCCCTTTGTAAAATTTATTTACCCTATATTGAGCAAAAAGGGCAGTAACTTGAGTTGCTAAAATCAGAATCCCTACAATAATTATTATAACTATGCTATCTCTCATTACTACCTCTCTTTCGATGCTCTCATCAAGTTATATTAAATACACTTAAATGTTTCACACTTAGCAAACCACTTTTTATCTGCCATTCGAATTAACATCTATATTTAATTTCTATTACATAATTATATCATAATTTAATAATAAANNAAATCATGGGTCAGTGCTTTAAAGCCAATTTATAATTCTTAATTTACGACTTCAATAATCTAAGACCGTTTAAAATAACTAGTATTGTACTTCCTTCATGAAAAACAACACCTATGGGTAAAGTTACAACTTGAAGAAAATTAGAGGCAATCAGCAGCGAAATAACTAAAATTGAGAAAATAATATTTTGTTTAATTATCCGGTTCATCCGTATTGAAAGTTCTACTGTTTGGGCAATAAGAGGTAGATGATTTTTCATAAGTACTACATCTGCTGTTTCAAGAGCCACATCGCTTCCTTCTCCCATAGAAATCCCCACAGTTGCTGTAGCCAACGCTGGCGCATCGTTGATACCGTCTCCCACCATTGCCACTTTTCCAAATTCTTTTTCTAATTTCTTAATCTCATCTGCTTTAAATTCTGGAAGACATTCAGCAGCAAATCGGTCAATTCCACTTTCTTTTGCGATGGCTGCTGCAGTTCTTCTATGATCACCAGTGAGCATAACAGTTTTTATCCCAATTTTATGGAGTGCTTTAATTGCATTTTTAGCATCTTCTCTAACTACATCTTTCATAGCGATAAGGCCAGCAATCCCTTCTCCATCTCTTACAAAAATTATTGACTTTCCTTCATCAGATAAACTCTCAATAATACCATTATTAAATTCATCTGCTTCAAGTTTCCCAACGAAATCAGCTTTACCTACTTTCCACTCAATACCGTGAAATTTACCTTTGACCCCAAATCCCGCGATGTCTTCCATATCTTCAACTTTTATTTTATCGTTATGCTCCACATGATTTGATGCATAAGCCACTACAGCTGTTGCTAACGGATGAGTTGAATAACGTTCAATCTCTGCCACATAAGCCAATAAGTATTCCTTAGTTAGATTTTCTCGAACAATAACATCCGTCACTTCAGGTTTTCCTTTTGTTAACGTTCCTGTTTTATCAAAAGCAATGACCTTAACTTGAGCTAAGTTCTCCAGATGTACGCCACCCTTAAATAGAATCCCATTTCTAGCTCCATTACTAATGGCTGATAAAGTGGCTGGTGTAACTGATGCCACTAAAGCACATGGTGATGCTACAACTAACAACACCATCGCTCGATACCACGTTTCTGTCCAACTCCATCCTAATGCATAGTGTGGTACAAACATCATTATTGCCACAACAATAAGTACTGTTTTAACATATGTTCCTTCAAAACGTTCTATAAATTGCTGGGAAGGAGACTTTTCACTCTTAGCTGATTGTACTAGTTCAATAATCTTATGAAAAAGAGTTTCATCATTTGCTTTGGTCATCTCCATTCTGATGATTCCTCGAAGATTCACTGTACCCGCAAACACTTCATCTCCAACTAATCTTGTGACGGGTATAGATTCTCCTGAAATTGCTGATTCATCGATATTGGTTTGGCCTTGAACAATCTTACCATCTGCTGGGATTCTTTCACCTGGTCTAATAAGAAGAATATCACCTATAGACAAGGTAATAACTGGTACCACTTCTTCTTGGCTCTCTATTATGCGGGTGGCTTCTTCAGGTTGAAGATTCATTAAATTCGATATTTCTCGGTGACTCTTATTCATGGTATAAGTTTCTAAAGCTCCACTTAACCCAAAAATAAAAATTAAAATAGCACCTTCTAACCAATATCCAATTAAAGCAGATCCTATGGCTGCAAAAATCATTAGTAATTCTACATTAAGTTGCTTTGAAGCTATGGTAGCCTTGATACCTTCTTTCGCTTTAGCATATCCACCAATAACAAAGGCTGTAACAAATACCATAGCAGAAATTGTATTAAATTCATTAATCAATAAAAACCATCCAAGAAGTATTAGTACTCCGCTTACAATTGCTGCAATCAATTCACTATGGGGCTTTAATCCTTCTACAAAGGATTTCTTTTCTTCAACTACACTTTTCACTATCCATTGACCTCCTTTTATTGTAAATAAGGTAAAGCACTCCCTCAACTTCTTATTTAATCTATTATCCTTTCAAATGATAATCACTCTCAATCCGTTGCTGTCACTCATTTATTGTACTTCTATCATACATCGATTATATTGTTTTGTAAATAGAATCATTCTAAAATAATAATTATTCTTATTAACTGATACTGACTCTCATTCTCAATAATTGAATACTCTTCCTTCATCTTTTCTCTATGACATAATTTAAACTCTTTCATCACTATTGACAACAAGTCTAGCTGCCGTAAAAATGGTAAGTATTTAAAACATATAGTTTATAAAAAACGAACAAAAAAGATAGATGAATCCAAAATGGCTTCATCTATCTCTAAGTCTTTTCAATTTTATTTTAGATCTAAGATTCTCTGTTATTTCGTGACTTAGTCTATTTATATGCTACTTTCACTGGGGTAGCATTGGCTATATTATCACTGACTGGACATCTTTGCTCCACTGCTTCTATCCACTTATCGAGAATTTCTTTGTCAGCATCGGCATCAGGTGTTAGAACTACTCTGATTTCCTTATATCCTGCTCTTTCCTTCATAGATGTTCCCATAAATTTCCCAGGATCAAGGTCTCCTTCAATTTCCAACTCCAGGCTTCTTAGTTCAAAATTCATTTCTTTAGCTACAACATGTCCCACGACATTCATACAACCTGCTAATGCTGCAAGAACATACTCAACAGGATTAGGACCTGCATCAGTTCCTCCCAGGTTTTTGGGTTCATCCACAATTATTTTAAAGTTTCTAGCCTCCACAACTGTCTTTGTAGGATTTTCACTGCGCGCTTTGATGTTAAATTTGATTGCTGCCATTTTTTCTCCTTTCCATTAAATCGTTTGTTTTTTTCAGAATAGCACAAATTACTATTTTTGACAACTTGGAATATTCTGATTATTGAGGTCCCAGTCTAACTGTAGCGAAATAGCACAAATATAATATGATGAGTAACAGAAGTGCTTTTTAATCAAAATTCTTTGTTCAATTTCTAAATACCGTTGCTGAAGTATCAAGACAAGTGCCATAGATTTATAGGGTTTTCCTGAGTGGTAAACCTTTATAAAACACAGTTTTTCTCGTTCTCTCAATTTTTTTACATCACAGTAATATCTCATATTGCATACATAAGAAATTATTTTTGTTCTTTATGCTATTTTCTCTCCACAGCTTCTACAAAAGGTATCTCCAGAACTATATTTGAAACCACAATTAGAACAGAAACTATCCCCCTCTACTATAGGTGAAGAATCTGTTTTATTCTGGCTAGGAGATAAGTCTTGCTTCACTATTTCTTTTGAAAACAATTTGACAAGTGATATCAATCGATCCTCCAGGTCTTTTACAGTATCTTCAGATTTAATTCCTTCTATCTTAGACTCCATGGTTGAGAAAACCTGGTTCCACTCCTTTTCAAAATACTGTTCTATATTTTGATAGTTGTGCATCTTTTCTCGCATTTTCATCATTTCTTCCATGACTTATACTCCTTCCTAACTTTAACTCTTTATCTGTAAGTTCTACAAGTGCACTCCAACTAACAAACTTCTATGATCTTTTTAATCTTGTTTTGCCTCGATTATTGTACCATCAGGTTTCTTCAGATATTGAGTATCATCAGGTCTTTGCACTAAGGTCATACCATTTTTAGCTTGTAATATCATGGTACCATCAGATTTTCAGGTAAATGAACCCTTGTCATTTTCTAATTCAAAAGATCCATCATCACGACATACGCCCTTAAAACCATTTCTCGCATTATAAAAGCTACCATTACCTTTACATCTCGTTTCCAATAAGAACCATCCTCCAATTTACCATCAATTTCTCCTGTGTTTTCATTGGACTTTAAATAAGAACCATCAGCAAGCTTATATTCTGTCTCTCCTGTTTCGCTGTTATGCCTTAAGTCTGTGCCGTCTGGTGAGATAAATGTCATGCTTCCATTGGCTTGTTTTTTATATATTGTTCCATCTTCACTTCTAACATCTAATGAACCATCCGCTTTATAAGTATATGTGCCATTTTCAAGTTTTACCTCACCTTCGGTAACAGTGTCGGTGACAGTTGTGCTCTCCCATTTATTATCCTTCCTAAAGTATTCCATCCTTGACTCTTCTCGGATAATAAGGCTGCCACCATATGTTGAAGTTACAATCCATGTATTATGATCTTTCGGATTTCTAGCCATTTTGAGGCAATCCCACTCAATGAATTGCACTTCATCCTTTTTGTTTTTCTTTACTCTTGTTCCATTAGCTTTAGTTTCAATACTCTTGCCATCTGGGTAAAGAATCAGCTCCTCTCCATTAGATTCATGCACTGTAACAGTACCATCCAGATCCTTAACAATAAACTGACCATCATTAGTCGTACTTACCACACCATCTGACCATTGCTCCCAAGTTATTCCATCCCTATACTTCATCTGAACTGTGCCGTTGGGGAAATAAGTGGCTATGTTTCCATTGGGAAAACTTGCTTCTATGGTACCTTTCAGTTTTTTTGTGACCTGTTCGCCATGCTCACCCACCACAAATTCTGGGAATTCCGGCACTCGGTCTCTCTCATAAACAGGGATTCGCACTTCGTCTTCATTACTACTCTCTATCTCTTCTGGTCCAGTTACAACATTTACCAAGGAACCAGCCTCAATTCCTCCCGCTCCCCCTATAATGGCACCAATTCCTGCAATGATTGAAATCAAAGCTGTTACCATAGGGGCAACATGTTCTTTTGAATTTTCTTTACTCTTAGGATCTTCAGCATAGCCTGTCAATATAGGGATATCAGCTTCATCAACTGAATCTTCATCTCCTACAGGTTTTTCTCCTACTATGAGAGCATCTTTTATTCCTGTCCACGTGTATACAGCTCTCCCTTCTACTCCATCCAAAGTATGGACTAATTGTCCTTCTATTACGATTTTGTCTTTTTCTTTTTTCACGATACCTGAAAATTCAATGGCACTAGCCATAACTATATCTTGGTCATTATACCAACCCGAAGCGTAGGCCACTATGGTACGATCCTCATAATAATTTAAGTACCGTCCTATGTCATGAAATATTTCGTTACTTTGATTTACACCTTCAAAATCTGCATAACCTTTACCATCTCCGTAGATATGTAAGGTAACCAATATACTTTCACTGGGCTGATATCTTTCCAGATAAGTTTCTACTCGGAGTCCTGTTAGGCCCTCTTCAGTCTCATACCTAACCATTCTTTCATGTTCGATGTCCCCCATAGTATTTTCAACCAAAGTGGCTTTAGCCGTCCAGTTCCCGACAATATCCGCAGTGGGTGTAATTGCCTCTGAAGCGAGAACAAATTGATTTGTATGCATAATGAATAAACACATAATTATGATTATAAATAGAGAAAGAGATGCTCTAGATACTTTTCTATTCATATCACTACCTCCCGCTTAGGTTTAGCCATCAAACTAAGAATTATCCCACTTATAAACAGTAAGCCACCTACCATATAAGAGAGGTAGGGTAGTGAGATTAACGAAAGTGTAATACCTAAAATGCTACCTATTCCTACCATACTATTCACGAAGCTTCCATTACCGGTAAGAAAATCAAAAATAATTAATGCCAGTCCTATCCCTAGAATAAGAAACCCTGCCTGATTTAGATTTTTTATAGCCAATCCAGTAAAAGACTGCTTAATATTTCTCCCCACACCATGGAAGGGCTTTTTCCAGGTCACTAGTGACATAACGATCATACTTATGACATAAGTAAACAAGCTATACCGATGATTCCTCCAATAACACCTAGTAATCCTCCATACATACCGCCCTGAGCAAAAGTCAAAAATGAAATACCTGTCACCCACCATGAAGTTACATCAAAAGCTACCAATATGGAGAGTATAAACCAAAATATAGACAGCACAAGAATGGGAATCACCTACTTAGGATTCTTCAAAAACGATCTTAAAAAATCCATTCCCTTGGTAATACTTGATTTAATTAATAACACTAATCCTTGTTCATCTGATTCTTGCGTAATATACTCTGAACTTGCAATAGTCGATATAGAAGGCGTTTGTGTAGGCGCGCCACATGAACCGCAAAATTCAGCATAAGGATATAGTTCTGTACCACAGTTTTTGCAAAACTTGGTCATTAGTCATCACCCTAAAAGGGTAGTTTTCGAATATAAAGCCCTACCTTTTTTCAGGTAGGGACGTATATGTTGATTACAAAATGGATATCGGAAAAACTTATTAAATTGATTTTCAAAAAAAGTAAAGGCATCACTCTTGTGACACCTTTACTTGAAAATATTATTTTTTAACTTTATTTATTTCTTTGCTAATATTGTAGAGCATAATATCATTCATTATACTACTGTCAAAATCTTGAATCATCTTTAATGAGAATGACTTGGCCATTTCAAACATAGGATTTTCAAACATAGGCCCTAAATTATTTTACAAGAGTTTTTAAACATATCATGGGAGTTACACCAACTCAATATAGATTTGAAAATTCTTGAACTATCTAACTCTTAGCACTTCTATTAAAGATTTTTGACTGATTTTTTCTTTTAAAAAAATAAAAACTTCCAAAGCTAAATCGCTAAGGAAGGTTTCTTAAATTAATTTCTATTTATTTATTTAGGTAGCTTAGTCTTCATATTCTTTTTCAAAGGTCTTCGTACTTCTAACGGTGTCTATGGGTCTGACCATTTTCTCAATTTCATCTCTTTGTGCTTCAAAATATGGTGGTAGGGAAAGTTTTTCTCCTAAAGTTTCATAAGGTTCATCACCCATGAATCCTGGTCCATCTGTGGCAAGTTCAAAAAGAATTCCATTAGATACTTTGGCGTATAGCGAAGCAAAGTAGTATCTTTCTACAAATCCAGAATTTCTTAAGCCAAAGAACTCATATCTCTTAATCCATTCATCAAGCTCAGTTTTATCTTCTACTCTAAAAGCTACGTGGTGTACTGTTCCAAAACCTTGTCGTCCTGCAGGTAAAACTGTGTTTTCTTCTACAATGACAGATCCACCATTCCCACCTTCACCCATTTCAAATAGATGAAGTGTTTCATCTTGGGCCGTTTCTTTCATCAGATATACTTCCTCTAGCACAGACTTAAAATACTTAAAGTCTGAGACGGTTATCCCTATGGGGCCCAGCCCTGTTATAGCAAACTCATTAGGAATTGGACCTTTTTGCCATGGTATTCCTGAAGGAACCCCTTTATTGTTTTCGTCTGATATCATTTGATATCTTTGATCATCGAAATCAATAAAGGAAAGTCTCTTCTTTCCAAACTGTTCACTGATTCCTTCATGGCTAACCTTTAAACGGTCAAATCTCTTTACCCAATATTCTAAAGCTTTATCTGTGGCAACTCTAAATGATGTTTTTGCAATTTCATCAGTACCGTGAGTCCCTTGAGGAATTCCTGGGAAATCAAAGAAGGTCATGTCTGTTCCAGGCCCTCCCACGTCATCAGCAAAGAAAAGATGGTAAGTTTGAATATCATCCTGGTTGACAGTTTTTTTCACCAATCTTAATCCTAGGGTATGGGTAAAGAATTCATAATTCTTTTCTGCACTGCTGGTGATGGCTGTTACGTGGTGTATTCCTTTTAATTCATTCATTATTATTTTCCTCCATTTTTTGTATACAATTATTATTTAGCAATATGTTATCTTCACTAAAGCTTATTTTGCTTCATTTAGGTCTTTCAATAGAAATAATCTCTCCAATCTTTGCATAATTGGATCCTGTTAATCTGCTTATAGCATCAAGTCCGATGGGATCAATCCTACCTTTATTATAAATATCTTCGTCGATATGGAATTTAACAACTCTTCCGATAATAAGGTCTGCACTAATTTCACCGTTGTCTCCTAGAGAAAGTGATGTTTCTAAAATACACTCCATTCGGATTTTTGATTCTTTGATTCCAGGCACTTTGATCTTATCGCTATCAACTAGGCTTAAGTTTGTAATCTTGATTTCACTTTCATCAGGAAGCAAATTTGCTGCTGTTTCATTAATGTCATTAAGGTTCTGAGTATCCACACCATGGACTACAAAGGCTTTTTCCTTAAGTATATTTCTTGCAGTATCTTTCATTCCACCATTTTTTCTTTGAATAGCCAAAGAAATTAAAGGGGGATCAGAGGAAACCACATTATAATAGCTAAAGGGAGCACCATTGACGGTACCATCCTCTGCTAAAGATGTGACAAATGCGATGGGTCTAGGTATTATGCCCCCAATGAGAAGCTTGTAATTATCTCTTTCTGTATTTATATTTGGATCTATTGATAGCATAGATTCACTCCTCCTAAGGCAAATTTATTATTATGCCTTTCTATTTATTACTAATTAAGATATCTCGTATTAGAGATATCGGTTAAAAAATTAGACGCTTCTTGCAAAGAGTCCTAGTTTTTTTAGTTGTTCAATCACAACTTTTTTCTCTTCTTTATCAAGTCCTCCGAGAATCTTTTGGATTTGTTTACTATGAAGGGGAAATATTTCATCCATCATTTCTTTACCCGCATCAGTAATAGATGCATAGATAATTCTTCGATCTTCAGGATAAGGAGTTCTAATTAGAAGTTTTTTCTTCTCTAGCTTGTCCACTACGTAAGTAATACTAGAGCTAGCGATTAAAACCTTCTCTCCAATTCGTTGTATCGGTTGTTCGCCTTTGCTATAGATTAGTTCAAGAACGGCAAATTCTGTAGGATTAAGTCCGTAGGACCTAATGTCCTTCTCAATATTCTTTTTCACCGAATCCAAAGCTCTAGTCAAAACGATAAATAATTGAAGGGATAATTCCTCGTCAGTATGCAAATTCTTTTCATTAGACATATTCGTTCACCCTTCTCAATATTATTTCGAATTCGAGATAATATTACCGCGAATAATACTTTTTGTCAAGTTTTTTATTTTGTTTGCTCATAAGGGGTATGTTTAAATCAAGGTATAATTAAGGATTCCACTTATAAATTGAATATTTGGCAAGCGCTGCCAGTGAAATAGCATCCTTGATTATGTTTTGTCTTATCAATTCTATAATTTCATCTTTCTGAATCCAAAATACAGCTTCTACTTCGCCATCGTTTGTCTCTAAATCAGATACATAACTACAGCATATTACATGTATTGGATTTGATAATAACCCTGTATCAGCATAAATTATGGATAAATCTATCCCATTGGAAACTTCAACGCCCATTTCTTCTGTTGCCTCACGCATACCTGTTTCAATACCACTTTTATCATAAGGTTCTCCCATGCCGCGGGGTAACTCCAATATTGTTTGATTAATTGCTACACGATTTTGCTTAACAAATGCAATAGCTCCATCTTTTTCCACAATCGTTACAGCACCTGCAATATTATCTTGAGTCACTAGCCTAAATAATTTAGTTTGTTGACCTCCAGCTACAATTTCTTCTGGTGGTTCCATGGATTCTACTCTCAAATTTATAGAGTCAGGTGATTGCCATTCTTTTTTCCATTCTCTTTTTTTCATATTATTCCTCATATAGTGTAATAGAAGCACTTAAATTGCTTTTTCTTAACTTAATCATGTCGTGAAGTTCTGACCAAGGTATTGAAACGATTAAAAGAATTACAAGCCAGATATAAAGATAAAGTCCCTGTTTTTTTAGAACTTGCGCATCATATAAGAGCAAAATAGAACTTGAAACAATCACAAACATCAATTTTTTAAATGCACCTCTCAATCGATCTCGATACGTTTGAGACACATTTAAGACATCTGAAATTATTAGAGATATATCATATATTTTAGATCCATTAATTTTACTATTGTGTGGGAATGCCCTCTTAATATTTTTTTGTAGTTGCAAGAAGGAACTTGGCGTTAAATCCATAATGTCCTCAAGAATATTACCACTTATTACTAAGCTGTTTCTATTCTTAATCGAAATATTGAAATTTTGCAGTAATATTTTCCATTTTGAAACTTTTTTATGTTTGAGTCCTAGTTTTATAGCTATATCTTCTAAGTCATATTCGGTATTAGCAGGCAACTTATTCCATTCATCTGAATTAAATATCACATAAGATGCATAATATTTGTTAGCGATTGTCTTCATGTACTGTTGGTTCCACCACCAATACACCAAGTACTTTGTAGCAGAATCTTCACTTACATGATCAATAAAATATAATACTTTAGCTCGTTTATCTTCAATTTGATCTCCAGTAATTGCAATTTCTTTTTGATTGCATTTATTGAAGAATTCATCTTCAACACCTGCTTTAATATTCTTAGCAAAACCTATACATTCAACGTTGCTGGTTCGTTTATCATCCGGCAGATTTAATATCATGTTTATAAGGGTGGATATTTGAATTGGCAAATTATCTAATTTTGAGACTGACTCTTCCATCATTTCTTTAAAAGCGAAATCCTTCTTCACATTAGCTAAATCAGTACTCCAACTCAAAAGTTCAATTCTACCTTCTTTAATTGCTTCAATCCACTTTATAGATTTCTCTTCATACCATTCTTCATATTCTATATTATCTATGGCTCCATTAATAATAGTTCGCTCACCATACATCCATTTATTCAGACTATTTTCAGGATTTACATAACACTTAGCTAATTTAGACGAATTTTTTAAACCATCCGCAAAAGCTTTCAAATCATAAAATTGATCTGTTGGGCCGTATATTTTGATAGGCAATTTATCATTAATACTATAACCTAGAGTCTTAGCAACTTCATCTGGTCCCCATTCTAAAAAGAAAATACCATCAAAAATCTCGCTATAGAAAAATGTTAATTCTCCTGCTAGTAATAAGATTGTTCTTAATATAGCTTTCATGGTTTCCTGAACTTTTAAATTATTTTTATTTAAAAAATTTTCTTCTATTTGATCTTTTTCAACACTCTCAATCCAAAGTTTAGCTTGGTAGGTTGAATCGTAATCGCGAATGATTATTCTATTAAATTCATTCATTAAAAATTTCCTCTCATAAGTATCTAGTTCCTAAAATTTTAGAATAAAGCCTATGTTCTCTAGCAATGATTAAAACAATTTTTAAGGAACCTAGGCTAATATCTAATGAATCTGTTCCATAAAAATCAAAATAAAGGGAAAAACAATCTTACGCTATCTGCCCTGATTATCGAAATGATCACGATCTTTCTGTTCTTGCTTCAGTGTCTTTTTAGGAATAAGGATATTTAAGGTAAATGCCATAAGTGTGGCAATAATCACAGGGGATTTTCCAAATATCATCATGAACCAAGACGGGAAATTTGCAAGTGACGCAGGAACCTGAGTAATTCCCATCCCAAGAGCCACAGATAAACCTACAATAGTCATATTTCTATTAGACATTTCGTCTTGGGTAATTAGCTTTATTCCTGTCATGGTAATCATTCCAAATACTGATATAGTTGCTCCACCAAGAACTGCATAGGGAATAGTTGTCATAAAAGCTCCAAACTTTGGGATAAATCCAGCTAATATAACCAAGCTTGCAGCAATGGAAAACACTCTTCTTGCAACAACCTTAGTAGTTGCAACAATACCTACATTTTGGCTGTACGTCGCAGTAGGTAGTCCTCCGAAAAATGAAGCCACTAAACTTGAAAGACCATACGATTTAATTCCTCCAGCCAATTCTTCATCTGTGACTTCTCGATTAAATCCACCAATTGTTGTAGAGGAAAAATCGCCCACAGCCTGGATAGAACTAATAAGATACATAACAACCATAGAAATTGCCGATGTAAGATGGAATTCCATTCCAAAGTATAAAGGCTTAGGCAGTGCAAACCAGGTTGCAGAGGCTAGAGGGGCAAAATCCACCATATTAAAAAATAAAGCAAGTATGTAACCTGCAACTATCCCAACTAGAATAGAAGCGAGCTTAAAAATGCCTTTTCCATAATTATTACTAATAAGAACCACCACCATAACAACTATGGCGACAAGCCAATTTGAAAGTGATCCATAGGTAGACGAATTAATTCCGCCTGCCATATAATTTACACCTGTAGGATAAAGAGATAGTCCAATAGTGAGCACAACTGTACCCGCAACTATAGGGGGAAAATACTTTCTTAAGGGCTTGATAAAAAAGCCCATGACGACTGCTGCACTGGATCCTATCAGCTGTGCACCAAAAATTGCTGAGATGCCATATTCTGAACCAATGGCTAAAAGAACTGGAATATAAGAAAACGAAGCTCCCATAATAACTGGAAGTTTAGCCCCAATCTTCTTGAAAGTAAATATTTGCATAAGGGTAGCAAGCCCCGCCACAAGTAGCCCTGTCTGAACTAAGAGTGTTCTTTCATCCATGGTAATCCCTGTGGCTGCTGCCACCATAATAGATGGGGTAACATTACCCACAATCATTGCTAGAACATGTTGTATTCCTAGAGGAATGGATTTCCCCCAACTAGGTTTGCCATCATAATCAAACAATGACGTATTCGTAGATTTATTTTTTTTCATTCTCACCCCTCCAGGAGTGTTTTGTATTAACACACAAAATCTCTTCTAAATTTTCTTGATACTCCAAGTCTTAGCAAACATTAATTAGTTTACTCTTGGCTAAAGCAAAGACGTAAATATCCCTGCATAATTCTTTGTTAAATTTAGTGCATTAAAATCAAACTCTTTATGACCTAATGATGTGGACAGATAAGTTATCCCCTTTACTTCTCCATTTTTTAACATGGGAACAGCAATCACCGATTTGAAGTTCGGTATTCCGGATATTTTATCAAAATCATCTAAATTCTCCCAATCTATAAGGAATTCTCCTTTTTTATTATTTATTATTCTATTTATGATTTTTTCGTTTAACAATGGAGTTTTAGAGAAATTCTCATCAGATTTAGCCCTAGTAAAATACTGCTTATGATTTGAATCAACCATAATTAGAGTTGCCATTTCAGAGTCCACAATATTTAACAGCTCTCCTAAATATTTAAAGATCTTGTTTGATAAGTCCGTATCTTCTTCTATTAAGTTAACAATCTGGACAATACCAAGTATGTTCTTATTATCAATTTCACTAACTCCGGTTAAAATTCCGGCTAGCTTGTCCACTCTTTCAAATATGCCATCCATTTTTTGATTCCAAATAGACACTCTATTTCTTCCTGAATGCTTCGCATGATATAAGGCTTGATCTGCTTTTTCTACTAAATCTTCTTTAAATTTACTATGGACTGGATAAGAAGAAATTCCGATACTTATTGTAATAGGTTTTTTTATCCCCTCTAAAACTAAGCCTTCTATCTTATTTCTTATTTTCTCACCTATCATTAAAGCTTCATTTTCATTAACATCTTTTAGAATAACTACAAATTCTTCTCCACCATATCTACCAAAAATATCTGTGGACCTTATGTTGTCTTTTATTACTTCTCCGACGCTTCTTAGAACTTCATCCCCCTTTCTATGGCCATAGGTATCATTTATAGCCTTAAATTTATCTAAATCCAACATTAGAACGAAAAACTTATCACCAACTGCTTTATTATTTTCAATTAGCTCTGTAAATTGCTCATCATAATATTTCCTAGTATAAGCGCCCGTTAATTTATCTGTAGTAGCCATTAGCCCAATTCTGTTAATCTCTAAATTCATGTAGACCAAATAAGCGATGTTCTTTATAAAGCTCAACATATTCTCATTGAAATTATTAAACACTCTATTTGTTTCTAGGTAGATAAAGCCCATCACTATTTCACTGCTATGTCCATCGGATCTTCGATTATTTTCTGTTCTCATAATGAAATCACTGACATTTATGGGCACACAAATTACAGCTGCTACGTCTTTGGATAAAAAATTCTTATACGCCATATTTACTGAATTATCTAGTTCTGCTTTTACAAGTAGTCCCTGATTTGTCTTGGTGGACGCTTTAAGAATTCCATCATTCACATGAATATTCTCGGCTGAATATAATGTAGATATAACCTCATAATCCTCAAATTCCCTATTAAATTCTATTATTGAAGCATTTGTCGCAAATGCCTCTTTAGATATATAATTTAGTATTAATTCTAAATTATATTTATAGTCAACTTTGAATCTGGACATCAATGATTCGATGTCCATGATCCCTGTAGCTTCACCATAGGAACGAATCTTGGCTATTTCTGAGAATTCTTCTATTCCCACTAACTCAATGATTGTATTAAAGTTGAAATAATGATTAAGGCTTGTAAAGTTTTCTTCACCTATAGCCTCTATCCTTATTTGATCTATTTCCACACCATAATACTTGTATAAAATCGCATTGATGTTATCTTTAATTTCATCTGTATCTCTACTTTTAATGTATGCGATTTTAATGTCCCAACTTGGTATTTTCATAGTGTTTTTATAAATATTCTCCAATGCATCCATATAGAATTTTAGCGCCTGTTTATATTTTTTTTGGTTTTCAAGCACTGTAGCTGCAATGGCCATAATTGTTGTTTTATAAGGGAAATATTCATTGCTAAAATCTTTTTTCAACCCAGTGCTCATAAGCTCTAAATTTTCATTATTTAAGTTCGTTATAGTAGTAATCTGAGCCCTTAAATCATTTAAAAATTCAATCTCAGCTTTATGTTTGACCTTAGTGTCAATGGCCAAATATTTTTTCGCGTAGGCAGTATCATTCAATTTTAGGCTTAAAAGCGCCACAATTAAAACAGTATGCCTAAAATCTTCTATATATATTGTCGCTCCATATTCTTGCGTTAACTTATCTAGTTCAACCTTATTAAATCTATTGTTCTTAAAAATTTCTGCTAGCATAATCTTAAATTTAAATTTATAATACTGCTTAATGTCATTTTGAGCATACAATTCTTTAGACCAATTGTAATAGATTAATGCATTATCCCACTCACCAATACAAAAATAGAAACTGCCTAAGAAATCATAAGAAGCTATTGATAATTCTAGGCCTTTAATTCGATCTTCGCTTACAACGCTCTTTACATATACATAACACTCATAAGCCTTATCATATTTTTCTTTTTCTAAATAGATACTGCCTAATAGGCTCTGACAAATGGCAATTTCCCTAGTATCTTGTAACTCTACGGCTATCTTATTCCCTTCAAGTAAATATTCTAGTGCTGTATCGTATTCAAAATTTGATTTACTTACTTCACTAATATTTATTGAAAAAATCAGTTGCATATTTTTAAGCCCATGGGTTCTGCTAAGCTCTAATCCTCTTTTATAGTATTCTACTGCTTTCTTTGCATCATTTAGATGCGTTACATAAATATTCCCTAGATTATTAATTGGCTTTACAGATCTCATTACATCTCTAGCTGCTCTGAAATGTTCATAACTTTTTTCATAATATACTGTAGCCTCATTATGAAATCCACTTAAATATTTTACATTACCAAGTAAATTATATATATTCCCTAATTGCTGTGTTAGATTAAATTCGATGGCTAGCTCTAGTCCGGATTTTAACCCTTCTTCAGCTTTTTCATACTCTCCTATGTTTATATTTTTATAAGCCAAGGCCGTTATACAATAAGCTTCAAATTCCACAATATCCTCATCTATATTGATTCTTTTTATTTCATCAATTTGTTCTAGAAAAAGCTTTTCGTTTCCTCTTAGATTAAAAATCTCGGCTTTAAATCTTTTATAGGATAAGACATGATATATTGAATTAATTTCATCAGCCAAATATATGTATTCCACTAAGCGTTTATCATTTTCTCTTAATTCTCCCTTTAGTAAAGTTATGTATATAATCTTTTGGAGTATTTCAAGCTTTATACTAGCATTGGTATCTGAATTAAGTATTGTATACGCTTTTTCTAATAAGTACATGGCGTTAGATCCACTGGTATTATCCAAAAGTTCTATTTTCTCCAATATAATCTCTAGCGCATGGTCTCTTTGCATGGACTTTATTAGGTGGTATATTAATTCTTCAAATAAAGATTCATATAGACCACCTTCTAATTTTTCTAT
>LFRM01068225.1_pt1 | contig 28549 bp, 26 predicted proteins | sample 618341 | NCBI WGS metagenome assembly LFRM01 (sample SAMN03654438, study PRJNA283298) | anaerobic digester metagenome | isolation source: pool of bioreactors CSTR01a, CSTR02a, and CSTR03a thermophilic anaerobic... | place: Denmark: Kgs. Lyngby | collected 2014-05-21 | reverse complement strand
AGTGTTGCGATGGGTGACAGAGAAGTATGGGAGCGAGAGGGTAGCACATATCATCACCTATGGAACGATGGCGACCAAATCATCGATCAAGGATGTGGCACGTGTACACAAACTACCGCTATCGGAATCAAACAGGCTCGCAAAATTGATTCCCGACAGGATACCTAACGTGAAGAAAGTAAACCTGAAAGCAGCGATCGAGAATGTGCCCGAACTGCACCAGGCAGCCAACAGCAGCGACCCGTTGATAAGGGACACACTTAAATATGCCGTGATGCTGGAGGGAAACGTGCGGAACACGGGTGTACATGCCTGTGGTGTCATCATCGGCCAATCAGATATTTCTGACATTGTCCCCATCAGTACCGCCGAAGACAAAGAGACCAAAGAAAAGCTGCTGGTCACGCAATATGAAGGGTCTGTGATCGAAGAGACAGGGTTGATCAAGATGGACTTCCTTGGACTCAAGACCCTTTCCATCATCAAAGATGCACTTGCCACCATCGAGCAGACCCGCGGTATCAAGGTGAATATCGACACCATAGACATGGAAGATGAAACCACCTACCGCCTCTACTGCAACGGACAGACCACCGGCACCTTCCAGTTTGAGTCGGCAGGGATGCAGAAATACCTGAAGGAGCTTCAAGCGAGTAAGTTCGAGGATCTCATCGCCATGAACGCGCTCTACCGCCCGGGACCGATGGATTATATCCCCTCCTTTATCGCCCGTAAGCATGGCAGGGAAGAGATCAAGTACGACCTGCCCATCATGGAGAAGTACCTGAGTGAAACATACGGTATCACGGTCTATCAGGAACAGGTGATGCTTCTCTCCCGCCTGTTGGCCGACTTCACGCGGGGACAGTCGGATGAATTGCGTAAGGCGATGGGCAAGAAGCTGATTGACAAGATGACAGCGCTTAAACAGAAGTTTCTTGCCGGAGGGAAGAAGAACGGCTATGATGAAAAGACCCTTCTCAAGATCTGGGGCGACTGGGAGAAGTTTGCCTCTTATGCCTTCAACAAGTCACACGCCACCTGTTACTCATGGGTAGCCTACCAGACAGCATGGCTGAAAGCCAACTATCCATCTGAATATATGGCTGCCGTGCTCTCCAACAACCTGAACAACATCACGGAGATCACGAAATTCATGGATGAATGCAAGGCAATGGGCATGAATGTCCTCTGTCCCGACGTAAACGAATCATTCCTTAAATTTTCGGTAAACAGTGACAGTGATCTCCGTTTCGGACTGGCCGCCATTAAAAGTGTGGGACATGGAGCTGTGACGGATATCATCGCGGAGCGGACAAAAAACGGCCCTTTTAAAGATATCTTCGATTTTGTTGAGCGGGTGAACCTATCGTCCTGCGGAAAGAAAAACATAGAGGCCCTGGCGCTTGCCGGTGCATTTGATTCGTTACCGGGCATGCACAGGGAACAGTTTGTCGCAGTGAACAGCAAAGGGGAGGAGTTTCTCGAAACACTGGTTCGATACGGGAATAAATATCAGCAGGAAAAAGAGACATCCATCAATTCTCTCTTCGGTGATGACACCTCTTTCCAGATTGCCCGTCCGGAGATTCCGCAGGCAGCACGCTGGTCAGACCTGGAGAAGCTGAACAAAGAGCGTGATCTGATCGGCATCTATCTCTCAGCACATCCGCTGGACGATTATGAATTTATCCTGAAATATATTTGCAATGCCGACACCTCAAGATTGCAGGATCTCGATGCCATCAACGGCAAGGATATCACGTTTGGCGGGATCATCACAGCGGTACGCGAGGGACAGACCAAAAGAGGGTCGCCCTATACCATTTTCAAGCTTGAGGATTATACAGGCAGTTACGATATTGCCCTCTTCAGTGAAGACAGTGTCAATTTCGGCCGATATGCACGGATCGGATTGTCTGTCTATATCACAGCAAGGGTACAAGCCAAACGATACCGCCAGGATGAGCTGGAGGTGAAGATATTATCTATCAGCTTACTTTCGGAGATGAAAGATAAGCTGGTCTCTAAAATCACACTTCAAATCCCTCTTTCTGAACTAAATGACACCACGGTTGCAGAATTATCGGCACTTGTGAAAAACAATTCCGGAAATGCATTGTTATATTTCCAAATAATCGGTGAGGAATCACATATGAATATCCAGCTTTTCTCACGACCTGCACGGATCCAGGTGAATAAACATTTCATCGATTATTTGAGGGATAATCTATTTATAGACTTTAAAATCAATTAATCAAATAACAAATAAAACAGACAGAAATGGCGCTACAAATTACAGACGCAAACATAGAAGAGGTATTGCAGACAGACAAGCTGGTAATCATCGACTTTTGGGCAGAATGGTGTGGTCCCTGCAAGATGGTCGGACCAATCATTGATCAGATCAGCGAAGAGTATAAAGAGAAGGTGACAGTGGGCAAACTGGATGTAGACAACAACGATGACACCACATCGAAATATGGCATTCGCAATATCCCTACCGTACTGTTCATTAAAAATGGTGAGGTGGTGGATAAAGTGGTTGGTGCGGGTCCGAAGAATATGTTCACCGATAAGATTGATAAACTGCTATAAAGTGAACTATTCAGGAAATCAATTTGACCAGGTGACATCTTATGATACAAAAAAGCATCCCAACTTAACAAGCGGGATGCTTTTTTTGTAGGCATGTCAGTTAATATTCGTCCTCGTTAAAGAAGAAATCCTCTTTACTTGGATAGTCAGGCCAGATATCCTCAATCGATTCAAATACCTCACCCTCTTCCTCTATCTCCTGAAGATTCTCAATCACCTCCAGCGGCGCACCCGAGCGCTGGGCAAAGTCAATCAATTCATCTTTTGTAGCTGGCCAGGGAGCATCTTCCAGTCTCGATGCCAGTTCAAGTGTCCAATACATAGAAATATCTTTTTTTAGTTGTTTGTTCCAAATTTTCGGCAAATGTATAAAAAGTTTTCATATATCACCTTGTTCCCAGAAAATTTCTTCCGATGTTTTGTTACTTTCCTCTCTTGCAAGGACAAAAAAGTAGTCAGAAAGGCGATTAAGGAAAATCAGCACCTCTTGGGCAACGGGGAAATCATCGGCCACACGATAGACATTTCGTTCAGCCCTGCGTGAAACAGTACGGCAAATATGGGCTCTCGATGCCGCTTCATTGCCTCCGGGCAGCACAAAACGGTTTAACCGGGGAAGTGTGGCATCTATCTTATCAATCTGTTCTTCAATCCTGGCAATATCTTTATCGGTGATGATACTGGCAGCATGAGGCTGCTTGCTTTCGGTTTCTGTGGCGAGATAGGATCCGACGGTAAAGAGTTTATGCTGCAGGTAGAGAAGAAAGTCATGATGCTCCTTCTCTTTTATCTCGCAATTCAACCAACCGACATAACTGTTCAGCTCATCGATCGTTCCGTAAGACTCCAGGCGGATATGGGTTTTCTGTACGCGTGTACCACCCACAAGTGATGTAGCTCCTTTGTCGCCTGTTTTGGTATAAATAATACTTTTCTTCATTTTTCCTCTATAAATACGTTCTTTCTGTGCGGGAAACAGTGATGAGACTGCTTCATACGAAATAGTTTAATTTGTGCTGTGAGAATCGCAAAAAAACAATTCCACAATTCCTCGTGTCGAACGTGATCCTTGCACGTTCATCTTTAACGATATTGTGCCAATATTGTTTGCCCGAGCTGCAATTTAAGGGGTAAAACACCCAGAAACTATTATCATGGCTATGCTCCATCAAGGTGTCAATGGTTATTTGATTCTTATCGTCCAGGTTGACAAATATGGCATCGTAACACTTTTCCTCCCCGGCAGGCAGTACAGGTATTATTTCACTTCTCATGCCCAGCTTCTCCTGCAGACGTTTGGCAATGGCAACTGCTCCGACATCCTCTTCCACACAGGTACAGCGAGTATCGCGGGATGGAGCCGTAAGGAAAAGAGTGTTTACACCTTTTCCGGAGTTGATTTCAAGAATTGTTTTTGCATTGAAATGATGTACAAGACGATAAGAGAGATGATTGAATCCGGAAATGACACCAGCATCGAGACCACTATCAGTGAGCACTCTTTCTATATCCTGAAAGGCATAATAGCTATAGGGGGAACGAAGAACGTTTGTGATCAGATCATAAGCGAAGGGTGAATGAATACCGTGTCCCCGCGATTGCTTCATTCGCTGCAACCATCTTAAAAGCGATATCACGATACTAACATTTTTCTATCAGCGCTACTGCGTATGCTGTTATTCCCTCCTCACGACCGACAAATCCCATCTTTTCAGATGTGGTCGCTTTAATGGAGATGGCTTCATGATCAACCCCCATTACCTCTGCCAGTTTCTGCTGCATCGCAGGGATATGCGGGTTGAGCCTGGGATGCTCAGCACATACCGTAGCATCAATGTTACCCACTGAATAACCATGTTCTGAAAGCAGAGTGATCACCTTCTTCAGAAGTATTTTACTGTCCGCATGTTCAAACTCCGGCGATGTGTCAGGAAAATGAAAACCTATATCGCGCAGGTTAGCAGCACCCAGCAATGCGTCACAGATGGCATGAACGAGTACGTCGGCATCGGAATGACCCAGTAAACCCATTCTATAATCAATCAGGATTCCACCCATCCAGAGCTCCCTTCCTTCCCGAAGTGCGTGCATATCATAACCAAAACCGATCCTGATCTTCATGACTATCGCATTAAGTTTCTGATCCCTTCAATATCGAACCCCAGTGAGAGTCTCAATGTCTGGTCCAAGGGGTTTGACTGAGCAGTAGAGAGCAGGTAAGCCGCATCAACCTGGAAAGATTTCATCCTGAAACCAGCACCAAATGCGAAGTAGCGGCGATTTCCCTTGTACTCGTTCTCATTATAGTATCCTGTCCGCAGGGAGAACTGATTATCGTAGGTGTATTCTGCTCCCAGCGACCAGATAATCTCCTTCATCTCCTCCCCGAATCCTCCCGGTGCATCACCCAGTGATTTGAATATACCTCCGATGGAAGAGATATTATTATAATCGTCGATGCGCTGTTGTGCCTCATCGGCACTTTCATTATTGTCATGCAACTGCGGTGTGGGTACCAGCAGCTTGTTGAGGTCAACACTGAACGAGATGCTGTTCTTCTCATCTATCGGTAAGCCCAACGATGCTCCTACTCTCAGGTTAGCAGGAAGAAACATGGAGCTGGCCCCACCATCGTACGAGATTTTTGTCCCGATATTGGAAAGAGTGACGCCAAAACCCAGCAGTGCTTCTGAACGGCCCAGGGTGATATAGGATTCATTATACCCTGCGATATCAGCAGCAAAAGCATTTCCAGGAGTGGTCTCGTCATTGCCCGTGGAATAATCGCCACGGATGTAGCGGAGGGTGACCGCACCGGAGAATTTCTCGGTGAGCTTCCTGGAGTAAGCCACATCCAGTGCGAACTCATGCGGTGAAACAGACTGCCAGAACTCTCCGTTCATATCGGCAATATCGATATTACCCAGTGAGAAATAACGCAGCGATGCACTGATAGCACTTATATTATCGTTTCCCGGCTTCCAGTATCCCGAAGCGTACAAAAGATTGATATCGCTTACCAGTTTACTTAACCAGGGAGTGTAGGAGAATGAGACCCCCGCATTGCTGGTGATAAAAGGATACTTCGCCGCGTTCCAGTGTTGCGAATAAACATCGGGCATGGTGGCGGCACCCATGTCGCCCATTCCTCCGCCTCTGGCATCGGGTGCGAACTGCAGAGAGGGCATCGCAACAGGTATGGGATTATAATCCTGAGCCGGTGTGATATTACTCACCAGAGCAAACAAGCAGAAGAACAAAAATGAGGTTAATAATCTGTTCATGTTGTAACGATATTACTGTAGGATGAAATATTATTTCACCCTGAAATCCATCAGTTTTCTCTCTTCGATATAGCCCTGCAGATGGTCGTCAATTGTTACCGGTCCGATACCTGCGGGAGTACCAGTAAAGATGAGATCCCCGATTTTCAGCGTAAAGAATTGGCTAATATACGAAATAATCCGGTCCACCGTATAGATCATCTCTTTTGAATTGCCTTGCTGCACCGTTATATTGTTGATGTCCAGATGAAAATCAAGATTCTGCATATCAGCCACCATGTCCTTTGAAATGAACGTTCCCACAGCAGCAGAATTATCAAAGCTTTTCGCAATCTCCCAGGGCAACCCTAGTTCTTTCTGTTTTCTCTGCAGATCGCGTGCAGTAAAATCGATTCCTACGGTTATCTCATTATAATAGCGATGTGTAAACCGCTCATCAATGTTTTTCCCTAAACGGTTAATCTTCACCACCAGCTCTGTCTCGTAATGCACCTCTTCAGAAAAACCGGGCAGGAAAAAGGGTTTACCATCTTTGAGCAGGGCGGTGTCCGGTTTCATAAACAACACAGGTTCCTTACTCTCGAACGTACGTTTCATCTCCTTATTGTGAGAAGCGTAATTAAGTCCAACAGCAAATATCTTCATGATCTCAGACGGTTAAACATCACAGCAAGATGCGCATATAGCGAAGTATTTTGCAGGACAACACCCTCGGGCACACGAATTCGGAACGGTGTAAAATTCCATATCGCCTTAATACCACCATGAATCATGAACTCAGACACCTCCTGTGCAATACCGGGGGGTACGGTAAGCACACCTATCTCCGCATTAATTTTTTCGTTTTTCTGGATGAATTCACTGGTATGAAAAACGGGAATATTGTTTATTCGCTTATTGACTATGGAAGCATTCACATCGAAACCGGCAATTATTTTTAATCCGAACTGTTCCAGCCCGGAATCAGATAAGAGCGCTGCACCCAGGCTTCCAACACCAAAGACTACTGCACTGTGTGTTTTGGTGAATCCCAGGAAGCTCTCCAGCACATTAATCAACTCCTCAATCTCGTAACCTACTCTTGTCTTCCCGCTAATGTCCACATACGAAAGATCTTTGGCTATCTGAGAAGCAGAGACATCAATTTTTTTCGCAATCTGAGTGGACGACACAATTGACTCTCCCTGGCTTTGAAGTAATTTGACATACGACAAGTACCAGGGAAGCCTTCTGAGTGCCGGCTCAGGTATTTTAGCGGAATATATCTGTTCTGACATACCTTTCCTGTTCTTAAATAATTCACAGAAATTAATATTTTCGATGCTGCCAGGAATTTCCTGTTCTGCTCTTTACATCACAAAAAGAGATACAAAGATACGTTTATTTGGAGAAATTTCAGAATCTTAAGCTACATTTAAAGATAAATTTCTTTAATTGTTTCTGCATAAAACCGTATCTTTGCAACAATATAGAATTTCCCTGATTGCTGCAGGTTCATTTATAATCAAAATAAAACATGAATACTTTTAGTCTGAAACTAATATATCCGCTTACTGGTGCTGCCCTGCTTGCATCATGCGGCAAGAACAAACCAGCGGAGCCTGCAAGGCCGTTGAACATTGTTTATATTATGACCGATGATCACACACGGCAGATGATGAGCTGTTATGATGACCGTCATGTAGAAACACCAAACCTTGACAGGATAGCAGAAAAGGGTGTCAGGTTCACCAACGCCTACGTAGCCAACTCCATTTCTGCTCCCAGCCGCGCCTGCCTTCTGACAGGAAAACACAGCCACAAAAATGGGAAGATTGACAATAGAAGCCCGTTTGACGGAAGTCAGCAGACTGTGCAGCAACTGCTGAAGGAGGCAGGTTATCAGACAGCAATGATTGGTAAATGGCACCTGGACAGCCAACCAACCAATTTCGACCATTGGGAAATTCTTCCCGGACAAGGCAGTTATTACAATCCCGATTTCATCACCCCCGAAGGGAGGAAACAGTATGAAGGTTATGTGACGAACATCATTACCGATATGGGGATCAACTGGCTGGAAGAGGAACGTAGCCGGGAACAACCCTTTGTGCTCTTCCTCCATCACAAGGTGGCACACCGCAACTGGATGGCTGACACCACCCATCTGCCATTATACGAGGATAAAACGTTTGAACTACCTGCCAATTTCTATGATAATTATGAAGGACGCATCGCGGCTCAACAACAGGAGATGCGCATTGCCAGCGACCATGACATGGATCTGGTGAACGACCTGAAGATGATCCATCCGGACGTGGAGACCCGTCTTTCCGATGCCTACATCCACGGAGAATACGCACGGCTGGACCCGGAACAAAAAGCGGCATGGGATGCGCACTATCACCCTATCATCGATGCCTTCTATGCAGCCGATCTCACAGGGGATGAACTGGCAGAATGGAAATACCAGCGTTATATGCGTGATTATGCCAAAACGATTCAATCACTCGATGAGAATATTGGCCGTCTGCTGGATTATCTGGAAGCGAATGATATGCTGGAGAACACGGTCATCTTCTACACCTCCGACCAGGGATTCTATATGGGTGAGCATGGCTGGTTCGACAAGCGGTTCATGTATGAAGAGTCGTTCAGCACACCACTGGTGATGCAGCTTCCCTCATCATTCAAAAAACGGGGTGATGTGGATCTCCTGGTGCAGAACATTGATTTCGCGCCAACAATGCTGGCGCTGGCGGGGGTAGAGATCCCGGAAGATATACAGGGTGAATCGCTGCTGCCTCTGCTGAGAGACAAAAAGGCGCCGAAGAACTGGAGGAAGTCACTCTACTATCACTATTACGAATATCCGGCGGAACATGCCGTGAAACGCCATTATGGTGTAAAAACGGAACGGTATAAGCTGATACATTTCTACAACGACATAGATACGTGGGAACTGTACGATCTTCACAACGACCCTACTGAGATGAATAACTTGTACGGCAAAGAAGGATACCGTGAGATCACCGGGGAGCTGAGACAGGAGCTTCAAAGGTTGCAACAGTATTATGATGACCCCATACGTGAAGAGATTCCCATTTAAGGATTATTGAAAACAATGCACAGCGGCTGAAGAAGCTACTTTAAACCTCTTCATCCATGATCCCCTCCTCCTCCTGATTCAGAGGGATTACTTTTGTCACTTTGGAGCCTTTTAAAAGGGGAGAAATTTTATCGGTAATAATCGCTTTGTGGTATGAGCTACCCTGATGTAGTATAAAAGCAGCTTCGCTTTCATAGCTTTCGTAGATGAAGATTTTCGCTGGATCATCCTCACTCAGCAACACATCATATACGAAACACCCCTCTTCATTCTCCAGCGTTTGTGCCTGCATCTCCAGGAGAAGATCAATCGCTCTGTCTGCATCTTTCTCATCGAAAGTGAATTCAACAATGATCACATATGGATCTTCCATATCCTGAGCCAGCGCTGACGAAATATTTGCCACCATAGCGGCACATAAAATCATACAAAACAGAACAATTTGCTTTTTCATGCGATGAATATTTTTTATTGTCAATAATTAACCGGCACATCTATCAGTGCCTGACACCTTTGATCTCGCGTAATACAGCTCTCACTGATCCAATCTTCAGGTTTGTATCAATAACCACAGGAGTACGGTTTGCATCGTTGGTGATGGAGGCTTTGAGTGCCTCCTTCTGATCGGTGAATGCATCATCATGGATTGTCATGGAGATGTTTATCACATCATATTGTTTTCCGTCGTTTGCCTTTATTGATGAAGTACCCAGATAGTTGATATACATGTTTACAGGCTTTCTCCCTGATATAAACTGAATAAATTTTCTGTCACCAGACTGCATCCCTGTATAATCGAGATTACGTATATAAGGCAGAATGGATAGATAGTCGTAGGTGCACTGATCGGTTGTCACCACCTCATCAAATCTCTCCTCTCCATTCCACCGTCGGATGGCACGGATACTTACCTGGTCACCACTATAAGTGAACGTCTGTCGTTCAACAGAGTAATCTTTTCCTTCAAATGCCTCCTTGGTGAAGAGCAACGGACGCAGATACATGTCAATATAGGATGTGAGCGTATCGTTTACCGTGTAAAGGTTCCCGGCTAAGCCTGAGGTATTGAGCATCATCACTGTCTTGTATGCATTCTGGCCGCGATAGTTCGCCTCGGTTACAGATAGTGACCCCTTGCCTGCACGCGCATTCAGGAAGCCATAACTGAAGTATAGATCGTACTGTATCGCTTCACCACTCGAAAAGGCCTTGTTTGTTAGTTTACATTGTGCATTTATTTGCTGTATACCAAAAAAGGATAGAAGTAAAATAATTATAACGCTGTTTTTTTTGTTCATTATCATTTTTTTTGTTTCGATATTGCAGCAATTACCTCACGCCCCTGTTTTGCTGCATGCCGGCAGGGCCTCCGCTTCTACCGCCACCTGCAGGCCCTGATCCCGAAAAGGGTGAGCTCTGGCGGCTTTGCTGTCCGCTGTTTCTTTCAAGATTCGGATCCCGTCGCTTCTTCTCTACCGGTTTATTCTTTGTTATCTCCGGCGGTTTTTGCCTTATCACCGGAGTAGTGAATATATCCCACTCCTCAACGTGATCGGAATAGGCCCTTATTACCAGCATGCCAGGATAGTAAAAAACCGCCTCGGGTTGTCTCTTCTCTTCATAATTCCCGGTTGACCATATGCCGTCTTCATTTTCATCTATCACAATCCGCGCATAGATTTCACCGGGAAGCAGGTCCTGAAATCTGACCACGTTGTCTTTGACAATACTTTTCCGAAAAGGTTTATCCGTTTTATCCAGCAACTCCACGAAAGCCGGTTTACCATCGGGGATTCCAGCGATTGTTATCTCAAGGTTCCCGTACTGATCCAGCTGCTTCACAGTGAAGTTCTGATCGTATCCGTTATTCCACAGGCCATAATGACTGAAGACTGCAGCAGAATCAATGGTCAACCTATACTTTCCACCGGGCTCCCATTTTGGTCGCAGTGTATATTTACGTGGATTGAACAAAACGGTCTCCAAGAGGAATGGAACAGGTTCAAAAAGTGAGTCCACCTCTTTATAGAGCCTTACAAAGCTTGAGTCGAACAAAATCACAGGTTGTTCAAATTCAATTCTTAAAGGATTAAACAATTCAAAAGAAGATTGTACATTGGTATTGATACCCATGAATCTGACGGGTTTCTCCTCATCCTCTTCGTCCCCTTTCTCCTCTTTCTCCTTTGTCTCCGCTTGTCGTTCACGCGCTGATCTCCGTATATTGAAACTGAGTGTATCTGTGACGATTTCATTTTTATTTAATGAGTCAGTACGTATATAGTCGATTTTCATCCTGATGGAATCCTGCTGATAAACCAGTGAGTCAGTAATCCAGAGCATCAGGGTATCATTCCCGGCACTTCGCTCAGCCACATACCAGCTGTCGTCTGACCGCTCCGGGTTCAATAAGGTGAAAGAAGGTGCAGTGGTGGGTGCTGCAAAAAAGAGATTAATTCTGTGCTGTTCCGGCCGTTCATGCTTTTGCAGATACTGCCGTTGGAAATCGGACAGAAAAGAACGCAGCAGCAGATCGTCAGGTAAAAACCGGGTATAACTGACGGTCAGTATTGTGTCAACAGTGATACTGTCCACAAAAAGGGTATCCTGTCGTTGTGCAGGCATGGTTGAAGGAATGATGACAGAGTCAAGAAAAGCAACCGCTTCCTGTGGATTGTCATACTTGTAATCTCTGTTCAGATCGGCAAGTGCAAACACTTTATAACTCCCAGGAGCCATTCCCCGAACAGTGAAATTACCTCTTGAATCTGTTCTGGAGATACGCTCGAAGGGTGTATTCGTGAAGGCTGTATCCTCAAAATTGGAATGGATGCCTACATAAATACCAGTGACAGGTTCAAGCTCTTGTGCAGTAATCACTTTTCCGGAAACAGATAAGGTGTCCAGCTGATCGCCTGTAGAAAATGAGAAGACAAAATTCTCAAGAGGGTTCTCTTCGTTGTTATCCACGATCGCATCTGTAAAGTCGATTGTATAGGTGGTATTGGGTAACAGTTCATCGTTCAGTTCCACAATCGCCTTTCTCCCAACCGATCTGACCACGGGCAGACTTTGCTGAGGAGGAGTGATGAGCACCTTCTCACTGGGTGTTTTAATTTTGATGTTTTCATCAAACTCAATCTCAATCCTCTTGGGAGTGGATCGGAGTGAATTAAACTCAGGGGATGCACTTCTGACAACCGGGGGTGTTACATCATACGCCCCTCCGGTTGGAGATGCCATATTCGCACATGAATGGAACATGACAATAGCCACCATAGCCAGAAACAGAAACGAAAGAAAGGAGAAAATTTTATTCAACATTATGCAGCTTTAGTAAGAACATTGCCGTTTTCAGCACAAAAATACAATGTTTTAAGTAGTTTATTGAAAATGAAGTCAGAAAAATAGTGAAAAACCCTTTTGATGCGTAATTAAGTCATCAATCCATGGGAAGAAAGAATGGTATGTCCTATGTGACAATAGAGACATTTACGCTTATCGCAATACTCTTTCCGTAATTGTATCAGCGCCTGACTCTGTGAAGCATTCACTGGTGTGATGCCTGCAGCGCTGAATTCGGCAACAATACTGTTTCTTTCAGGTTTCAACGACTCCAGAAGCCGGAGAGCACGGTCACAATAAAGGTCGCCGCCCCTCTTCCTGCCGTACGCGAAAAGCAGGGGTGCAACCGTATTGATCAGGATTATACCGACAGACGCTTCACCCAGTCTTTTACCAATATTCGGCGATTTACTGCCAAAGGAATAGTGTGATTGCCAGTAGAGTGATGGTTCTGTTTGAAAAAGTGAGATCCATTGTCGGTTCTCCTCCTTCTCAAGTATCAACGAAAACAGACGGCCCGATTTCTGTAAAAGTGCTGCCAGTTGTGCAATTCGAAGGTGAGGAGATGATCGGGGACGAACTCTCATTTTTTTAAACAGAAACTCCTCTCTGTTTTTCAGTGCATATTTTGATTTCAGGAACAGATACTCTTTCTGCAATCCTATAAAATACTCATCATTCAGCGTGGTATCTTCCAGCATTCCCGCTTGCCCAAAAAGGAGTGCTTCTACCTGAAACAGATTATCACTCTGCTTGAGAATATAATTGAAGGGTAATGACAGGGCAAGATTCTCAAACTCATCAGCGTTCAGTCCGAATCCGAAATTGCGGCTGAGCAATACATAGAATACCTCATCCCAGGAATTGCCGAATCGGTCCAGATGCCTGAAAATATCATTAACCTTCCGTTCTAACCGCTCTAACGACAACAGACTGAGGTATGAACTGATTGTCGTCACGGGCAGGGAAGAGAGATTGTTTTTACAGGGTATGGGAGTATCACTGTACAACAGATAATCAGCATTCCTGCTAACATTTTCAGGAACTACTATTTCACATTGAGGAATCGGTTGTCTTTTTTCATTCACAACCTCCCTGTTCACTATCTCAGATACGTGAAGAATGACTGAATTGTACGCTTTATCGGTATGGTGTCCATGATTCACCCAATCAGCTGAAGTGCGGTGTATCTCCACATTTCCAGCCCACAATTTATCCCCTATCCTGATCTTGGCATTAAAAAAATCGGGACCGGCATCCGTGTTATGCATACCGGGATCAATCACCTCTATCTTGTGTCCTTCGACCGTTTCAAGAGAGCCGTGTGGAAAAAGCCTCCATTTCCACACATAATGCAGCAGTTGTTCTCTGTGGGTCATAGCAGTCAGGTTTAAAACCCAAAATTATAATTAATAATCTAAAAACCCAAACCGCTTTCATAAAAGCTGATGCAGTATAAAATGATATTGTGCGGATTTTTCACTATTTTTGTACCACTTGATTACCCCCCCTTAAAACGTGTATGCTATCTACAGAAAAAAGAAACCTCATAAGATTACTCATGCAGCAGGAGATTGTGCCTGCTATCGGATGTACTGAACCTATTTCAGTTGCTCTCTGCACCGCCAAAGCGAGCCAGGCACTGAAAAAGAGACCTGAGAAGATTGAGGCATTCCTAAGCGCAAATGTGGTAAAAAACGCCATGGGTGTGGGTATTCCAGGTACAGGCATGATTGGTCTTCCTATCGCTATTGCATTGGGCGCATTGAGAGGTAATCCGGATAATGGGCTGGAGTTGCTGAAGGATATCACACCCGAAGATGTGAAGAACGGGAAATGTTACATCGATGAGAGGAGGGTACAGGTACATCTCCATTCCGAAATCATCGATAATCTATATATTGAAATACGTTGCAGTGCCGGAGAGGATAGCTCCAGGGCGGTGATTCGCGGCAATCATACCTGCTTCTCCACTGTTGAAAGGAATGGTGAGACACTTTTCAATGAAACGATTACAGGAACAGGCGCCGCAGACAATGAGGGCAGTCTGCCTCTTACATTTCAAACCATCTGTGAATATGCCATTGAGTCGCCGGTTGAAGAGCTCTCTTTCATACTCGAAGCAGCAATGATGAACAAAAAAGTATCGGAAGAAGCATTGAGTCGTAATTACGGACACAACGTGGCAAGAAGCGTATCGAACAGGAAGGGGAGGCACATTTTCGGAGACAACCTCCACAGTCGGATGGTGATCTCCACTGCAGGTGCCTGCGATGTGAGAATGGATGGCTCTATGATGCCGGTGATGAGCAACTCGGGCAGCGGGAATCAGGGGATTGCTGCATCGATGCCCATCCTTACATATGCCGAAAATGAGCATGCTTCTGAAGAAAATCTTATCCGAGCACTGACACTCAGCGGACTACTGGTTATCTATATGAAGCAGCATCTTGGTAAGCTGTCAGCACTGTGTGGCTGTGTGGTTGCTTCTACCGGATCAAGCTGCGGCATCACCTATCTGATGGGTGGGAGTAACGAACAGATTATGTTCGCTGCCAAGAATATGATCGCGAACATCACCGGGATGATTTGTGATGGAGCAAAACCCGGATGTGCACTAAAGATAGCCAGCAGCGTATCCACCGCCACGCTATCGGCAGTGATGGCAATGGAGAATGAGGTTGTCTCATCACTGGAGGGGATTATCGATGAGGACATCGATCAAACCATAAGAAATATGGCATTAATAGGTAACAGCGGAATGCGGGAAACCGACAGGATGGTGTTGGATATTATGACAAGGAAGTAGGTTATTACAACAATTATATTTTGCAAACAACGAAAGAACTTGATTTTCAGACGAAGAAGATCAGCAAACTTGTTTGGGATTACGCACTGCCGGGCATCGTGGGGACACTGGTCATAGGACTCTACAACGTGGTAGATCGTATATTCATTGGACAGGTGGAAGGAGCACTGGCTATTTCAGGACTGACAATCACCTTCCCGGTGATGAACCTGATCTCTTCCCTGGGTATGCTTGTGGGTGCAGGTGCTGCCGCCCGCATCTCCATCAGTCTGGGTAAGAGGGACAAACATACCTCAGAACAGATACTGGGTAACTCGCTTTTGCTCACAGTAATTCTCAATGCCGTTTTTGTCACTCAGTTCTTTATCTTTCTGGAGCCTGTTCTTATGGCTTTCGGCGCCAGTGAACTCACCTACTCCTATGCACGCGATTATCTTCAGATAGTGCTACTGGGAAACGTGTTTGTTAGCCTCTGTTACAATTTCAATGCGATGATGCGCTCTTCGGGATACCCAAAGAAAGCGATGTACACCATGCTCATCGGCGCTGTGCTTAACATCATCCTAAGCCCTGTCTTCCTCTTTGTGTTCGACATGGGAATCAAGGGTGTTGCCTGGGCAACGGTGATCTCCATGTTCATCGGGATGCTGTTCGTGATGCATCACTTCACCCGAAAAAGCAGTGTGATCCGCCTTCGGTGGAGAAATGTGCGGTTGAACAAAAAGATCATTCTCTCCATTGTCTCCATCGGCCTCTCACCCTTCAGCATGCAGGTTGCCGCCTCAGGGGTAGCCGTGCTGATGAACACATCGCTGTTACGCTACGGAGGTGATCTGGCAGTGGGAGCGTATGGCATCATCAACTCCATCCTGATGATCGTGCTGATGGTTGTTCTGGGACTCAATCAGGGCACACAACCCATTATCGGTTTTAACTACGGTGCGGGCAATTACAGAAGAGTGCGAGAAACACTCTTTTATTCACTGAAAATAGCAACCATCTTCACCACAACCGGCTTTCTTATCGGTGTGCTATTCCCCAGATTACTCGCTTCCGCTTTTACCACTGATGTGGAACTGCTCAATATCACCGAAACAGGTGCACGAATTGCCGTGACGGCGCTGCCACTGGTTGGATTCCAGATCGTCTCCTCCAGTTTTTTCCAGAGTATCGGTTTTGCCGCTAAATCGATTATTCAGAGCCTGAGCAGGCAGCTGATATTTCTTGTTCCCGGCATCATCCTTCTCCCCCGCTTATGGGATCTTAACGGTTTATGGATTGCGATGCCTGTTTCTGACACCCTGGCTGCAATGCTCTCTCTTTATCTGCTCGTAATCCAGCTGCGTCATCTCAAAAAGATGGAAGAGGGTAATCCGGCAGGTATGATATTGCAGGAATGATCTTTATCACAAATTTGCATTCATATACCAAAAATTTGCGCTATTTTGTGTAGTTTTGTAAGCAGAGAAAGAGAACAGTAAGATTGATCCAATTAATAATATAATAGATAATGGTATGAAGAAAGTAGTCTTAATTCGCCATGGCGAAAGTGTCTGGAACAAGGAAAACCGTTTTACCGGATGGACAGATGTTGATCTCACTGAAAAGGGAGTGGAAGAAGCGCACAAAGCGGGCAAATATCTGAGAAAAGAGGGGTTTCAATTTGAAAAAGCCTATACCTCTTACCTGAAAAGAGCGGTAAAAACATTGGATGTTGTCCTCGATGAGATGGACCTGGATTGGATTCCGGTTGAAAAGACGTGGCGGCTGAACGAAAAACATTACGGAATGCTGCAGGGGTTGAACAAAGCAGAGACAGCTGCCAAATATGGCAACGAGCAGGTGCTAGTATGGCGTCGCAGTTATGATGTTCCGCCGTTACCGCTGGAGAAGGATGATGAAAGATCCCCGTTACAGGATCCCCGTTACAAAGGTGTGAACGAGAAGGATCTTCCGTTGACCGAGTCACTCAAAGACACGGTGGAACGTATTCTGCCCTACTGGAACGATACCATCGTTCCCGAGATGAAAAATTTCAACGAGGTGATTGTTGCGGCTCACGGGAACAGTTTGAGAGGGATCATCAAACACCTTAAAAACATCTCTGATGAAGAGATCGTAAGCCTTAATCTGCCCACTGCCGTACCCTATGTCTTTGAATTCGACGATGAGATGAATCTGCAAAAAGATTACTTCCTGGGTGATCCCGAAGAGATCAGGAAGCTGATGGAAGCAGTAGCCAATCAGGCTAAAGGGAAATAAAAGAGAAATAACCATATAAAAAAAACGGGCGCCGAATTATCGACGTCCGTTTTTTAAATGCATTATTCAACTTAAAGGATGGTTCTCAAATCGCCGGGAGTGATATTCATCGCTGTGATTACTCCTTTTTCATCAATCAGGTAGTTCTTAAAACCCTTACTGAGTTTAAAATCCTTGTACACCTCTGATTGGATTCCATGCACTTCATAAAACTGAGATATATTCTCTAAGTTATCCATCACCAATGTTTTTTCAACCACATTCCTGTTTTCATCAAAAGAGATTGAAAGAAATTCAATATCAGGATGATTTTTTTTCAAATAATTATGCAGCTGTACATTGGTTGCTCTGGATTGGGCGTCATAGGCTGCCCAAAAATTTACCACAACTTTTTTGCCTTTGTAATCGTGCAGATTCTGAAGATTCCCTTCTGAATTCGTTAAAACAATATCAGGAATTGTTTCTCCGGGGTGATAACCTGGGTAAGGAAGGTCTCTCTTCACCGAAACGGCCGATAATGCAAGTGAAAATATTGCTATAAGACAAAAGTTCACGTACTTCATATAAAATAATTTTGATTACTACTCGGATAAAGCTGTTGCTTCGCGCAGCCGCCTGAATCCCTTAATTTTACCGACTTTTCGCTAAAAGTCTCTTTTTTAGGCTTGCAAAAGTACGCCACTTTTCCTTAGCAGCGAATTATTTCCACAAAAACTTTCCTTTCAAATGTTAATTTTAATGACTTCCCTGCCCTATAGTATTATATATCAATGACTAACAGAAAAGAACGATTCTACGGCTTCGATCGATGTGTCTTTCAAAATCACATTTTTATTTTTGTCGAGCAGATAAAGAGTTGGAATTGCCTTGATATCGTACAATTTTTTGTTAGTGATCTCCAACGTTTTATCATAACCATGCACCCATCTTTCAGGCATAAGGGGAAGGTGTGCCAACCATTCCTCCGGATCATCATCGGGATAAATAGTCAGAATGGTTAGCATGGTACGTGTAGGACTGTTCATTTGCAACGCTGCATTCAGGCTTTTCGAGTTGTCCAAATGAGCTGTGACAGCCTCACATGTGGAGCAACCAGGGTTGGAAAACAGCAGGAGGGTGAACTCACTGTTCAGGCTGTGCAATGTATGGGATTGCCCTGACGCCAGTGTATAGGTAAAATCGACAGCTCTCTGCCCTACACGGTTTTTCATCGACATCTCCAGCTGGAAGCTGTAGCGCGATAACAGCTCATCCGTTAAAAGAGGTGATTGGATCACCTTTCTCAATACAGGAAGATAATACGCTTCGTCACGGAAAGGTGAATTGGGATCGTAAAAATACTTCTCGAAGAGCGAAACAAAATGGTGATACATCGCCCTGTCTGCTTCCGCCTTGTTCAATGTATAGATAAGTGATTCAGCGGCAGTTTCCCCGGGTACATAGTTCAGTATATTGATATAATCCACAAAAGCCTGCTCGGTGATCTCAGGTCTTTCAATCAACTTAATGTCAGCAAAATCAAATCGGTCCCAGAAATGCATCACCAGATATTCCGACCTGTCACCGGAGTTTGTGAGTGCTTCAGGAATCAGGGGCAGCACAAACGTATCAGGAACAATGGTTTGTGACATTATCTCATTTTCAGCAAGGATTTCAGATTTTGTTTGCTTACTTGAAGAACAGGAGAAACCGGTGAACAAAGCCAACAACAGAAAAGATATAATAAAAATGAACTGTTTCATACGATGATGAGTTGAATTACCACTATTGAATGAATTGTGGTGTAAAGATATAAAAAAACCGGCAGCATCGATTCTCACCAATCATAACAGGTTGAAAAAACCGATATTTTTCGTACATTTGTATTTCATATTTTGCCCGATTCAGTTATGGATACTTTTATTGTTTCTGCAAGAAAATATAGGCCCTCCACCTTCCGTTCCGTAGTGGGACAGGAGGCGCTTACCACTACACTGAAAAACGCTATCGCAGGTAACAAACTGGCGCATGCCTATCTCTTCAGTGGTCCGCGTGGTGTGGGCAAGACCACCTGTGCCCGCATTTTTGCCAAGACAATCAATTGCCTGAGCCCCCTGCATGATCATGAAGCGTGTAACGAATGTGAGTCGTGTGTAGCCTTCAATGAGCAACGCTCATACAACATTCACGAGCTTGACGCGGCCTCCAACAACGGAGTGGATGATATCCGTTCTTTGATAGATCAGGTACGCGTACCACCACAGATTGGCAGATACAAGGTATATATCATCGATGAGGTGCACATGCTTTCACAATCTGCATTCAACTCGTTCCTTAAGACACTCGAAGAGCCTCCGGCTCACGCGATCTTCATCCTCGCAACAACAGAAAAGCACAAGATCATACCTACCATCCTCTCCCGTTGCCAGGTATATGATTTCAATCGTATCAACATTGGAGATATAGTAGCACATCTGCAATATGTGGCGAAGCAGGAAGAGGTAAATACCGAACCGGAAGCACTCAATATCATCGCACAAAAGGCGGACGGGGGAATGCGTGATGCGCTTTCCATCTTCGATCAAACAGTAAGTTACACGGGGGGAAACATCACCTATAAGGCTGTCATCGAAAACCTGAATGTGCTGGATTACGAATACTATTTCAGGTTGTCGGACGCCATCATCAAAGGCAGCGTGGTGGATTGCCTGCTCCTGCTGAATGACATCCTTAACAGAGGATTCGAGGGTCAGTACATCATCAGTGGTATAGCATCCCATTTCCGTGATCTGCTGGTTTGCAAGGATCCTGCCACAGCAGTGCTATTTCAGGTTGGTGCATCGATACGCGAGCGGTATATTGCAATGGCAAAGAACTGTAGTAACGAGTTGTTGTATCAGGCTATTGGCATTGCCAACGATTGCGATCTCAACTATCGCCAGAGCAGGAACAAACGGCTTCTGCTGGAGCTGACACTTATTCGGCTATGCCAGCTTCAGGAGACGCCGGAAACGGTGACAGAGAAAAAAAAAACGGCTATTAAGCCGATAGAAGCAGAAAAAGAAAGAAGTAAAAGTACGGTTATTGAAAAAGAGCAGCCAAAACAGGAACAGCCAAAAACCGCTGTAAAAGCTGAAGCGACACCTCTCTCCACTGTTGCAGAAACTCTGCAAAAGCCCCACAGCAAAGCGGTAAAACCGGAAAATGCGGAAAAACTGAAAAAGAAGAGCATCTCCCTTTCAGGTATGGGTGTCTCGCTTTCATCACTCACAACCGAACAGAAAACCGACAACATTGTATCAGAACCGGAAGCTGAGATGCTCGGCTCCAACCTCTTCACTGAGGAGGAGTTGATTGCAGTATGGAACGAATACAGCAAGAAATTGAAAAAAGAGAAACTACTCAAAAATACGATGTCGCTCTATCTCCCTAAAATGGTAAGTGATGTGCTTTTTGAGGTGGAGGTAAACTCAGAGATTAACAAGCAGTACCTCACAGATAACAGTTATGCGATTCTAACCTTTCTCCGGGAAAAACTGAAGAACGGGGATATCACCATGATCATAAAAATAGCGGAAGGAAATGCGATCAAAAAAGCGCTCACCTCCCGCGAAATTTTTGACGAGATGGCAGAAAAAAACCCTTCACTGCTGAAGCTCTCCGATGAATTCGGACTGGAGTTGAGCTGATTGCTACCTGTTGAACAGGGGCCACGCAGGATCATCTCTCCTGGCCTCCTTCATCAACCTCTTCAACTCCGCTGCTTTACCCGGATAATGATCGATCAGATCATGATTCTCTGACGGGTCGGATGCAATATTATAGAGTTCGTAGGTACCTCCGATGCGGATATCCAGATGCAACAACTTCCAGTCGCCCTTTATCACTGCCTGACGTCCACCCATCTCCTGAAACTCAAAATAGAAGTAATCCCGCTCTGCCTGACCCTCCTCACCGAGCAATACAGGAAGAATACTTATCCCGTCTGTTTCACGGGAAGAATGCAGGTTAAGCATCTCAGCAAAAGTGGGCAGATAATCCCAGAATGCAAAGGCATAATCACTTTCCTTTCCGCCCGGCACCCTCCCTTTCCAGGAGATGATGGTTGGCACGCGGATACCTCCTTCATAGAGATCCCGCTTGTAGCCGCGATAGATTCCGTTGCTGTTGAAGAAATCGGGATCAGCGCCACCCTCACGGTGCGGACCGTTATCACTGGTGAAGATAATCATCGTATTATCATAGAGACCCTCCTCTTTCAGTTTTTGGATAATCTGACCCACATACAGATCAATTCTTTTGACCATGGCAGCATGTGTAGCCCGGGGGTGCTCCTGTGACATGTATCCCCCTTTTCTGAATGCAGGGCCTGCATCGGTGCCTTTGTAGGGAGTCTCCTCAAACTTACCACGTAACTGTTGAATGATGGAATCTTCAGGCACCACCAGCTCAGCATGGGGAAGGACTATGGGGATAAAGAGAAAAAATGGATTTTTCTTCTGATCACCTATAAACTGTAATGTCTTTTCCTGAATCAGATCCTGCGAATAGCTGCCGAACTGCCCATGATCATTTTCAGGAAGATTAATTTTCGTCCTGTTATACCACAGATGGCCCGGATAGTAGTTGTGTGCGAGAAGCTGGCAGTTATAACCGAAAAAATAATCTACACCCTGATTCACGGGGTCCCCGGTGGAACCGGGAAAACCCAGGCCCCATTTTCCAAAGGCAGCTGTCGTATATCCTGCCTCCTTAAACAGATGAAAGAGCGTATAGGTGTTGGCTGGCAAAGGGAACTGACCTTCCGGCTCAATCTCCTTGTTACCCCTGATGGGTGTATGCCCCGTATGAAGCCCGGTCATCAGGCTAGCTCTTGAGGGAGCACTCACAGTTGTTCCTGCGTAGGATCGGGTAAAGCGTGTCCCCTTGAGTGCCAGCCTGTCGATATTGGGGGTCTGAAACTTCTCCTGTCCGAAACAACTAACATCACCGTATCCCAGATCATCTGTAACGATAAAAACTACGTTCGGCTTTTGCTGTGCCGATAATGATGTGATTGCAGTAAGCCCTAACGCTATTGTGATCAGTTTATTTATCATACCTATAGGAATATCAGTAAATTTATCTGTAGGATGTCACTTTTAGATCATCCCGTTTTATACAAAGATAAAAAACAATTACTTTTGTTCCTAAATAATACGTCGGATGAAAACCTTACTATTGCTTTTTTCAATACTTCTTTGTGTGAGCGCTTGTGATGAAAACAAGAAACAGGGTCAATTTCCTTGTGAGAATGGTGAATCCACAGTGATGGCAGAGCCGGTCAGGAAAGATACAATCATTGATGCTGATTACACCTTCGATGAGGCGGTCATGGGGACAAAAGCGCCGCAAAGTATCATCAGTCAGCTAGAACTGTTCGATGTTTTCTATCACTCTACCGACGGACAAATCCATAAAGGTCAGATTCTCTCAAACAAAAAAATTGCTGAAGAGATCAGGGCGCTATTCCTGTTTATGCTGAATGAGGAGTTTGTGGTGGATAAGGCCATACCCATTGTGAGATATAATTGGAACGACAGCCTCTCCATGGCAGACAACAACAGCTATAGTTTTTGTTACCGCAATATTGCATACTCAAGACACGCAAGTGGTATGGCAATCGATATCAACCCACGTTTTAATCCGTTACGATGGAAGAAGGTAAACAGACCTAGCAGACCTGCAGGTGCGGTGTCTGACACCACCGTCAATGGCACCTTGCACCCTGCACATCCCGTGGTAAAAGAGTTCAGGAAAAAGGGATTCCGCTGGGGTCACACCTTCTCGCAATATTATGATGACCATCACTTTGAGAAGTGATGAAAGATCTAACCTGCCCAACTTTCCCTGTCCAGATTCCGATAGTTGATCGCTTCGGCAAGATGAGCCGGCTGGATAGTTTCACTGTCATCCAGGTCAGCGATAGTCCGTGAAACCTTAAGTATACGCCCGTAAGCCCTGGCAGAGAGACTGAGACGCTCCATTGCTGTTTTTAACAACTTCAGCCCCGTATCATCAGGTGAAGCATAACTGTGGAGCATCTTGCTGCTCATCTGTGCATTGCAGTAGACACCTTTCACCTTACGGAAACGATCCATCTGTATCCCGCGTGCCTTCACTACCCGCTTGCTGATATCACTACTCTTTTCAGCCGGTTTGCAGTCTGAAATCTTATCAAAAGGAACCGGCACAATCTCTATCTGAATATCAATCCTGTCAAGCAGCGGGCCTGAGATCCTGTTGAGGTACTTTTGTACTGCACCGGGGGGACAGACACATATTTTGTCGGGATGATTATGGTAACCACACGGACAGGGATTCATTGCTGCAACAAGCATGAAGCTGGCAGGATAATCCACACTGAATCTGGCACGGGAGATAGTAATCTTCCGGTCCTCCAGCGGTTGACGCATCACCTCAAGCACGTTCCTGCTGAACTCAGGCAGTTCATCCAGAAAGAGCACACCATTGTGGGCCAGGCTAATCTCACCCGGCTGTGGATAGGAACCGCCACCCACCATGGCAATATCGGAGATTGTGTGATGAGGAGCCCTGAAGGGGCGACGTGACATCAGTGACTGGTTCATCTCGTTTCTTCCGGCTACGCTATGAATCTTTGTGGTCTCGAGTGCCTCCTCAAAAGTGAAGGGTGGCAGCACTGAGGGCATCCTCTTTGCCATCATCGACTTCCCCGACCCAGGTGGTCCCACCATGATAATATTATGTCCACCGGCAGCGGCCACCTCCAGCGCTCTTTTCACATTCTCCTGCCCTTTCACTTCAGAAAAATCATATTCGAAGATTGAATTGTGATCCAAAAACTCACGATGAATATCTACGACTGTCGGACTCAGCCCACTCTTTTCATTAAAAAAAGCGGCTACATCACGTATATTTTGTACTCCGTAAACATCCAACCCCTCTACCACAGCAGCCTCCCTGGCATTTTCCATGGGGAGAATGAATCCTTTGAAACCGTTCTCTTTTGCCATGACAGCAATAGACAATGCCCCTCTTAAAGGAAGGATATCCCCGTCGAGCGACAATTCACCCATGATAAGGTATTCATTCAATTTATCGGAGTGGATGGATCCGGCAGCAGCGAGAATGCCAACAGCCAATGGCAGATCGTATGCCGACCCCTCTTTACGAATATCGGCAGGAGACATATTGATAACGATTTGCTGACGGGGAAAATTAAGTCCGTTTACCTCAAGGGCAGAGACAATACGTTCATGACTCTCTTTTACAGATGTATCCGGCAATCCAACCAAAAGAAAACGAATACCTCTTGAACAATTCACTTCAATCGTAATGAGCGTGGCTTTAATCCCTTGTACAGCCGCTCCAAATACTTTGACCAGCATGTAACCAAATTTTTATTGCACTTATTTCTCAGAAACATTCGAAATCATATCCGCTACTCCCTGAGAAGGAATGTTTCGGACTTTAATGATGCCGCCGGGAGTAATCAGAATATTAAACGGTATGTATTGCACATTGTAAGCATCCACAATATCTGAACCCCAGCTTCTCTTTTCCGGAACCACGATCCAGGGGATGGAATCACTGACTGCATAGTCAACAGGATAAATATCTGAATCGATATAAACGGTAACAAATTCCACGCTGTCTTTATTCACTTCAGCATATTCATGCCTGAGCAACTCGACTGTTTCTCGTGATTCGACACCGGCCATTGAGATAAAGGAAAGAAGCAGGTATTTACCATTGAACTCATGAGAGTAGATCTTCTTCTCATCCCTATCCTCCAGTTGAAAATAGGGCATCTTTGCTCCTTCGGCTGAACGATTCATCTTTTCTGAGTAAAATTTCAACCTGGTTGCATACGCTGTTTTGGCAATATCACCCTGCAGATATTCCAACACACGCTCCAGCGCACGGGGATTGTCGCTGTTCATGAAGAAATTATTGATCATGATAAGGCTGGACATTTTTGACGGGTTCTGTTGAACAAACTCCTCAGCCCTGAGTGTTAGTTCATGATTCAGCATATTGAGTTTAGACAACTCGTCGTGTCTGGTTAATGTATGATTCCTGATGGTATCCAGATCAAGACTATGCTGCAAATTGACGAATAACTGACTACGTTGTTTGAGCAAATGCTCATTTTCCTTTTTAAATGCAGTGAGATCGTTATTAATCTCATTCCCATTCACTTCTATGAGATCAGGCAGTTGCGCATCACCATTTACTGTAAGTTTATCTCCCACATTCGCGAAAACAACAACAGCACTCTCATAATTATTTAAATATAGTGAAAAGGTGGTAAGTGTGTCGATTGAACAGGTATATTTAAAATTACCTCTTCTGTCGGCAGCGATTGTATCAATGGCGAGCGTATCGGCAGACAAATAGGATGCAAGAATATAAGGATATTCCAAATTGGTTATTTTACCCTTAATATTTGTTCCTCCTTCACTGTTACATGACATAGCAATCAACAGTATGAAAAAGAAAATAACTATTTTAGCACCCTTTACCATAGATAACCAGACATTAAAAAAAACAGGAACCTGATAGATTTTTCCCAATTGTTCAGCACAACTTTCCAAGAGGACAAAGGTATTCTATATTATTTAAATATTCAAACATTTTCACATATTTTTAGCTGTTTTTTCATTTAAATCGATATTGAAGAACAAAAAATAGAGAAAATGAATTAAAACAGTTAATTTTGCAACGTTTAAAAATATGCATGCTATGTTTTTCTCGATCATTATACCTCTTTATAATCGTCCCGATGAATTGGATGAACTGATGGCCAGCCTCTCAGTACAGACCGACATGCGGTTTGAAGTGATTATTGCGGAGGATGGATCTTTTAAAAAAAGCGATGCAGTCGTAGAAAAATACCGCGATAAGCTTTCAATCATCTATTTCGAAAAACCTAATACCGGTCCCGGGCTCTCCAGAAATGAAGGAGCAGCAAGAGCAAGATACGATTACCTTATCTTCTTCGATTCGGATTGTATCATCCCGCCATACTACATCGAGAAGGTCTCCCGTTTTCTTACTGATCACTATGTGGATGCTTACGGAGGCCCCGATGCGGCTCTACCTTCATTTACCACTGTACAGAAAGCGATTAATTATGCTATGACCTCTTTCTTCACAACCGGCGGCATCCGTGGTGGCAGGAAGTCGATGGAGCGGTTTCACCCCCGCAGCTTCAACCTGGGTGTCTCCAGAGAAGCATTTAATAAAGTGGGGGGTTATGGCACAATGCGCTTTGGTGAGGATATCGATTTTAGCCTCCGGCTGATAAAAAAAGGCTTCAGCACAGCACTGATTCCTGAAGCTTATGTCTACCATAAACGGAGGTCCACTTTCAAACAATTTTTCAGGCAGGTGTTCAATTCAGGTATCGCCCGCATCAACCTGCATCTGGCTCATCCCGGTTCACTCAGGCTGGTGCATGCCCTTCCCGCACTATTTGTGACCATGATGGTAATGATCTCTATCCTCTCTGTTTTTCTCCCACTCCTCCTGACCATTCCGGTTCTGTACAGCCTGATTGTATTCCTTGATTCACTCACAAGAAATCGGTCTGCGAAAGTGGCACTTTTTAGTATCGGAGCAGCATGGGTACAGTTGTGCGGCTACGGGACAGGTTTCCTGTCTGCAGCATGGACGCGCCTTGTCATGAAGAAAGGAGCGTTCAGAGCGTTTGAAAAAAAATTCTACGATTAAAGCTTCTCACCGTAAGCCAGATCACCGGCATCCCCAATTCCGGGAACGATATAAGAGGATTCATTTAATTCCGGATCGATGGCAGCAGCCCAAATTGTGGTTTTCGCATCCGGGAAATTCTCAATACAGTAGTCAACAGCCTGCCTGCTGGCAATAATTGTGGCAATGTGGATATGTGACGGATTTCCCTTGGTTAGCAGTGCTCTGTATGTTAATTCCATACTCCCGCCCGTCGCCAGCATCGGATCGGTCAGAATAAGTGTTTTCCCTTCGATGGAAGGTGAAGCGATATACTCAATATGTATATCAAATGACTGATGACCCGTCTCTTTGTACTTTCTGTAAGCAGAGACAAATGCATTCTCAGCACCATCAAAATAGTTGAGTACACCGTGATGGTAAGGAAGACCTGCCCGCAGGATGGTACCAATTACAATCTCCTCATCAGGAATACTCACCTCAGCCACATCGAGCGGAGTGGTCACTTCAATTGTCCTGTACCTCATTTTTTTACTGATTTCATACGCCATGATCTCTCCGATCCGCTCAATGTTTCTGCGAAAACGAAGCCTGTCGTTCTGAATGGTGATATCCCGGATTTCACGGACATAAGAGTTAAGCAAGGAATTGGTTTCCGAAAAGTTATATACTTCCATGTTTGCAGTTATAATACTTGAATGATTTTTCGGAAAACAAAGGTAGTGATTTTCCTCTCTTTCGTAAACATTACTCCCCTTTTTTTGTTGTAAATAAGGTTTTCTGAGCAAAAAACATACAATTAAAGAAAAATTTCTTTAATTCCTTTCCGGATTCAAGGAATTTGTCTATTTTTGTAGGCCTGTTTTAGGATTTATCACAAGCAAGTTCAGACAAACATAAATATTAAACCCAAAATTTTTCAAGATGGCAAATTTAGATTTAAGCAAGTATGGCATTGTGGGCGATATCGAGATCGTACACAACCCCTCTTACGAGACACTCTTTCAGGATGAAATGAATCCAGCGAATGAAGGATTCGAAAGAGCCAAGCTAACCAAAACAGGTGCTACAGCTGTTTCAACCGGAAAATTCACCGGCCGTTCTCCCAAGGACAAATATTTCGTAAAAGATGAGGTCACCAAAGATACACTCTGGTGGGACGGCACAATCAACCGGGATTGTTCAAAAGAAGCATTCGACTATTGCAAAGGCCGTGTTACAGAACAACTCTCCAAAGCAAAAAAATTATACGTAGTCGATACATTCTGCGGTACCAATGAAGATACACGCATGAAAGTACGTTTCATCATGGAAGTGGCATGGCAGGCACATTTTGTGACCAACATGTTTATCCGTCCTTCACACTACGAGCTGGCCAACTATGGTGAACCTGATTTCGTAACCCTGAACGGTTCCAAAACAACCAACGACAAATGGCAGGAACACGGG
>LFRM01036918.1_pt1 | contig 28611 bp, 29 predicted proteins | sample 618341 | NCBI WGS metagenome assembly LFRM01 (sample SAMN03654438, study PRJNA283298) | anaerobic digester metagenome | isolation source: pool of bioreactors CSTR01a, CSTR02a, and CSTR03a thermophilic anaerobic... | place: Denmark: Kgs. Lyngby | collected 2014-05-21 | reverse complement strand
TCCCCCAGGTCTGAGCATATGGTCCTGATATAGGTTCCTTTAGAACAAACCACGTCAAAAATGACTCTTGGAAAGTCTTCTGCCGGATAATAGCGAAATAAAGAAATTTTATGGATTACAATATTTCGATTTTTCTTAGGTATGGGAGCACCTTTCCTTGCCAGTTCGTAAAGTTTCTTTCCCTGGTGTTTAACCGCCGAATAAGCAGGGACAACCTGTTCCATTTCACCGGTAAAGTTTTCCAGGGCTTTTAATACCTTTTCCTCAGTAACTCCGGAAGCATTTTTACTCGTCAATATTTTACCGGTTACATCCTGAGTGTCAGAAGTCAGACCGATAATCATCTCGGCACGGTATTGTTTTTTGTAGTCAAGAGAATACTCTACCAGCCGGGTAGCTTTTCCTACGCACACAGGAAGGACCCCACTGGCCATTGGATCAAGAGTGCCTGTGTGTCCAACCCTTTTCTCCCCCAGGAGCCTGCGAACTGCGTTAATACAGTCATGGGAAGTCATTCCCGGGGTCTTAAGCAAGTTTACTATACCCTCCATACTAACCTCCTGATACACCCGCAGCATTGAGAGCTTTGTTTACCTCTTCAAGAACAGCTCTCTTTGCTTCTTCTAAAGAACTTTCAATGATGCAGCCAGACGCTCGCTTGTGTCCCCCTCCTCCAAAAACCTGAGCAATTTTGTTAACGTCTATATAAGATTTTGACCGTAAGCCCACTCTTATTTTATTGGGCTCAAACTCTTTGAACACAATCCCTATCTCCACTCCCCGGACAGACTTGGCATAGTTTACAATCCCCTCAGCATGTTCTCTGCTGGCTCCCAGGAGTTCAAACATACTGTAGGGCACGGTTACCCATGCAATCCTTCCGGTTTTGTCCAATTCCAGGGTTCTTAAGATTTCCGTTATAAGCTTGATACTTTCCAGGGGCACGCTCTCCCAGAGGTGCCTGCGAATAACCGCCAGATCTGTCCCATGATTCAATAGATCTGCGGCAATCCTATGGGTTTCGGACGTAGTGTTTTCGAACTGGAAAGAGCCGGTGTCCGTAACAATAGCCGTATACAGACTGGAGGCTATTTCGGAGTCCAGCTCTATTTCAAGGGCATTAATCAAATTATAAGCTATTTCGCCTGCGGCTGCTGCATTAGTATCAACAAGATTTTCTTTTCCAAAAAAACTGTTGCTAATATGGTGATCAATATTGATTACCGTTGCCGCCTTAGCAGAGTATTTCGCCAACGGACCAATCCTGTCAATATCGGTACAATCTACTAATATCACAGTATCAGGTACATACAGAAACTCTTGTCTAATTAGGTCACACCCCGGCAGGAAGGTGAACATCTGTGGCACACCATCGGGATTAAGCATCTGCACCCTATGGCCCCTCTTTATCAAAGCAAGTCCCAAACCAAGAATTGAGCCAATAGCATCCCCGTCAGGTTGAACATGGGAAACCAGGGCAATATCCTTTTCAGCTTTTATAGTTTTAACAATATTATGCATTATTGCTAACAATGTCTAATCTTCCTTTTCCCCTTTAACCTGAGAAATTAATTCGTTGATTCTCGCACCTCTATCCAGCGATTTGTCAATAATAAAGGTTATTTCCGGGGCAACCCTTAATCGAATTCTCTTACCAACCTCGCTGCGCACCAGACCTTTGGCCTTATTCAGTGCAGCGAGACTGCGTTCCTCTTCCTCATTACTGCCTAAGACACTTACATAAATCTTGGCATAACGAAGGTCATTGGTCACTTCCACTCCGGTTACAGTAACAAAACCAACCCGGGGATCTTTAACTTCTCGTTGAATAATAACAGATACTTCCTTCTTTATTTCTTCTGCAACGCGAGAAGGACGAAGGGAACCCATGTGCCCACCCCCACTGAACTTTATATTGTTCTTTCAACTTCTTCCATAATATAGGCTTCTATTTCGTCTCCAACCTTGATATCATTGAAGTTTTCAATTCCAATGCCGCACTCATATCCTTGTTCTACTTCCCTGGCATCATCTTTAAATCTTTTAAGGGAAGCAAGATTGCCCTCATGAATTACAACGCCATCCCTGATTAACCTTACTTTTGATTTATTGGTTATTTTCCCATCGGTAACATAACAACCTGCTACAGTTCCGACTTTGGGAACCTTGAAGGTTGCCCGCACTTCCACACGTCCCAGAACATTCTCCTTATATTCGGGATCCAAAAGACCGGACATAAGCTTACGGACACCATCAATAAGCTCATAAATAACACGGGAGAGCTTTATTTCAACGCCCTCTTTTTCCGCCGCCTTTTGGGCATTAGTATCAGGGCGGACATTAAACCCGATAACAATTCCATTGGAAGCTGCAGCAAGCATAACATCCGTCTCACTAACAGCACCAACTCCGGCGTGGATAATATTTACTTTTACTTCGCCAGTATTGATTTGCTCCAAACTCTGCTTAATGGCCTCAACAGTCCCGTGGACATCAGCCTTTAGAACAATATTTAATTCTTTGGCAGCACCTTCATCTAGTTGTTTGAACATATCTCCGACAGACATCTTTTTCTGCTGAAGATCGTGTTCTCTCTCCTCATCCTTTTTCTTTTGGGAGATCATTTTGGCTACTTTTTCGTCCACCACATAAAAGCGTTCCCCAGCCTTGGGTACTTCTGCGAACCCCTGAACCTGGACAGGAACGGAGGGCTCCGCTTTTCTGAGAGTACGGCCTTTATCGTTGGTCATAGACCTTACTTTTCCATGGGTAGTACCTGCAGTAATGCTGTCCCCAATACGCAGCGTACCTTTTTGTACCAAAAGGGTAGCCACAGGCCCCCTGCCTTTGTCCAATTCGGCCTCAATGACAGTACCCTCAGCCATCCTATTGGGATTAGCTTTGATTTCCGAAATTTCCGCCACCAAAAGAACCATTTCCAGAAGCTGATCTATACCCTGCCCTTTGGTTGCAGAAATTTCCACACAAATAGTATCTCCGCCCCATTCCTCAGGTACCAGGCCATATTCTGTCAACTGCTGCTTAACACTTTCCGGTGCTGCATTTGGCCTGTCGATTTTGTTTATTGCCACAACAATAGGAATTCCTGCAGCTTTGGCATGATTTATTGCTTCAACTGTTTGGGGCATGACACCGTCATCGGCGGCAACGACCAGGATAGCAATATCAGTTGCCTGAGCTCCACGGGCCCGCATAGCCGTAAAAGCCTCGTGACCGGGTGTATCTATAAAGGTGATTTTCTTCCCGTTAATATTTACCTGGTAAGCCCCGATATGCTGGGTAATACCTCCTGCCTCACTTGAAGTAACCTTTGTATGCCTGATGCTGTCCAAAAGGGACGTCTTTCCGTGGTCAACATGTCCCATAACCGTTACAATGGGCGGACGTTCCACCAGGGATTCAGAAGGATCTTCCATGACAGGGATTTCATATTCGCTCTTCTTTTCCACAATTTCCAAATCAACACCAAAATCCTCTGCAACAATAATGGCAGAGTCCGGAGGCATAGGCTGGTTTATAGCAGCAATGACCCCATATTCCATCAGTTTTTTGATTACTTCAGAAGCCTTAACACCAATTTTTTCGGCGAAAGCACCTACTGTAAATTCTGAGTCAATTTTAACTATCCGCGGTTTTTCTTTCTTTATTTCCTGAACGGGGGCAGATTTTTCTTTTTGTTTGCCGTGCTTGGCCGGCCTGCCTTTTTTGTCTTCTTTTTTGGCTCCTCTTTTTTCCTCTTTTTCACCGGATTTCTTAGTTGTCTCAGCCTTTTCTTTGCTCATTTTCTTTTTTCCGGAATGCCCTGTTGGTTTATCCGCTGTTTTCTGCTTCAGCCGGTCCCCTTTTTTCCCGGACTCCGGCCCAATTTTTTCTTTTTTTTCCTCAGACTTCAGCTTCCCTTTTAACCATTCCACCTGATGACTGTCAATAGTACTCATATGAGATTTAACTTTAATATCATACTTTCCCAGAATATTTATCAGGTCTTTGCTTGAGATTTTCATTTCCTTGGCCAATTCATACACTCGCATTTTTGCCATTCAATCACCCCCGTGATAATTTCCACCCTTAATTCATTTGTCTCTCTCCTTAACCTCGATTTCTAACGTGCGCTCCAGGGACTCCCATATTTCAGGCCCTATGTCTACTTCCAGGGCTCTCTCCAGAGCTTTACTTTTTCTTGCTTTTTTCAGACATTCGGAATCCGGGCAGAGATATGCTCCCCTGCCGGGTTTTTTTCCTGTAGTGTCAATGGTAACTTCCTGGTCAGGGGAACGAACAATTCTGATTAGTTCCCTTTTAGGTTTTTTCCCCCTGCACCCATTACACATTCGCTCAGGAATTTTCCTCTTCTTCAATGGTATCCTCCCCTTGTTGACCTTCACCAACTAATTCCGCTTCTCTCTCAGCTTCAGCACTTTTCTGTGACTCACTCTTTATGTCAATTTTCCAACCTGTAAGCTTTGCAGCAAGACGCGCATTCTGCCCCTCTTTGCCAATGGCAAGAGAAAGCTGGTAGTCAGGGACGACAACTTGGGCAATTTTTTCTCCTACTATATGGACCGAAACCACTTTGGCCGGGCTTAAAGCATTAGCCACGTAAACAGTGGGGTCCTCGTCCCACTGGACAATGTCAATTTTTTCACCTCTAAGTTCGTTTACTACTGCCTGAACACGAACCCCTTTTGGACCTACACAAGCCCCTACCGGGTCAACATTCTCATCCCTGGAGGATACAGCAACTTTGGACCTTGACCCAGGTTCCCGGGAAACCGATTGAATCTCAACGATTCCTTCAAAGATTTCCGGTACCTCCAATTCAAACAGCCTCCTCAGCAATCCCGGATGGGTCCTTGAAACTACAATCTGGGGCCCTTTTGTAGTCTTTTTCACATCTACAATATAGGCTTTTATCCTGTCACCCTGTTTATAGGTCTCATTAGGAATCTGTTCAGCTGGAGTTAATACGGCTTCTGTTTTTCCCAGGTCAATGAAGACATTATTATTTTCATGCCTCTGTACAATTCCGTTAACGATATCATCTTCCCGGTTGACGAATTCCTCATAAATAATAGACCGTTCCGCTTCCCTGATCCTCTGTACCACAACCTGCTTAGCTGTCTGGGCAGCAATTCTCCCAAAGTGCTTGGGTGTTACCTCTATTTCTACAATATCACCCAGTTCGTAATTTGGGTCTATTCCCCGAGCCTCCTCAATGGAAATCTCTGTTCTGGTATCAGAAACTTCATCTACGGCTTCCTTCTGTGCAAATACTCTTATTTTTCCTGTAACCTCGTTAATATCAATGTTGACATTCTGTGCGGAGCCAAAATTTTTCTTATAAGCCGAAATAAGTGCAGCCTTAATAGCTTCCAGTAGAGTATCCGTATCAATTCCTTTTTCCTTTTCAATTTGGTTTAAAGCTTCAATGAGCTCCAAGTTGGGATCCATACTCATTTTTTTAATACTCCTCCTTACCACCTAATACTCCGGAATTAGCCGCACTGTTGAAACCTGGCTTCTGGGAATCTTTTTCTCCTCATTGTCCAAAAGAACAATAATGTTGTTATCCTCAAGTCCAACTAACGACCCCTTAATAGTCTTTTTCCCTTCGAAAGGAGTGTACGTCTTAATCTTTATCCGGTGACCACTGAAGCGTTCAAAATCCTTATCATTTTTTAATGGCCTGTCTAGCCCGGGAGAGGACACCTCCAAGACATACTTGTGAGGAATAGGATCGTCCTTATCCAGCTCAGATGACAAAGCTTTGCTAACCTTCTCGCAGTCATCCAAGCCTATACCTTCCGGGTGGTCAATAAAAACCCTTAGAACCCAACCCTGGTGCTCTTTGCGGAATTCCAGGTCCACTAACTCATAACCTGAGTTTTCAACTGTATTCATGCAGATATCTTCAACCATGCTTTTGACATTTCCCGCCACGATGGAAATCACTCCTTTCTAGGAATATGATACCTTATTCGTGATGTTTTTAATTATATGTTTCCCCTTAACCATAAAGTAAAGAGTGGGAAAACCCCACTCTCTACACATTTACCCGAGTAGTCACAATAATCCTTGTAAATTATAGCATAAGGCCCCGTAATTGGCAAGTCCGGCTAATAAGCACTGCTTTTAAGAATCCACTTCCGCCAACTTTTACCGAGGGTGCCTTGCCATGTATTGGGCAATTTCCCAGTACATCCGCATACGGGCAGCTACGCCTCTGATCAAACCCAGTTTTTCTTCTTTCATTCGGTGAGTCATATCTTTCAACACAATTTCTTTAACAGTAAGGTTATTCTCCACAGCATACCTTGTAAGGGCAATCTCCACACCGAAACGAGAAGCATCTAAATCGGACATCCCTTCCAACATGGACCTCCTGACAGCTCGCTGTCCTGACAGAAAAGGCGCTACCGTCTGGGCAAAATCCGTAGCCACTCTTCCTTTTTCAAAAATCCCTACAGTCATATCCGCTTTTCCCTGCAGTACGGGGGTGACCAGATTAATAACATACTCCCTCGTTAAACCAATAAGATCAGCGTCAAGAAACAGTATGACATCATTTGAGGCGGCCCTAACACCTACCATCATTGCACCGCCCTTACCCACATTTTCGGGCAGCTCAATTACCGTTGCCCCTGCATCCCTGGCAACTTGAGCGGTATTATCAGTACAGCCGTCACAAACAACAATCACTTCATCCAACAAATCAATGGTAACCAACAAACTTACAATTCCCGAAACTGTGTCTTCCTCATTCAGCGCAGGAATTACTACGGAGACCAAGAATGAAACCTCCTCACAATTACAAATGTAAAGGATTTAAGTAGCTGAACTGATAAGTGAATACAGATGCTGCGTTATTTCAGTCACAGGAACAGCCTTTTGTTCTCCTGTTTTCCGGCACTTGACATCTACCGTTCCATTTTCAATAGTATCCTTGCCCACTGTAATTCTGTACGGAAAACCAATTAAATCGGCGTCTTTGAATTTCACCCCCGCCCTCTCACTGCGGTCATCAAGAACAACTTCCAGGCCCACATCCTGTAAATCCTCGTAAATACTCTGAGCAATACCCATCATGCTTTCATTCTTGTCGCTGACTGGAACAACAACAACGTGGTAAGGTGCGATTGAAAGGGGCCAAATAATTCCATCATCATCATGGTTCTGCTCAATTGCCGCAGCCATTGTCCTGCTTACTCCGATACCGTAACATCCCATGTAAACCTTCTTAACCTGACCATCTTCATCGTTATAAACTGCATTCAATGCGTCGCTGTATTTCGTCCCTAATTGGAAAACCTGACCAACCTCGATTCCCCGCGCTTTTTTTAACGGTTCTCCGCACTGCTGGCAGCCTTCCCCTGCTTCAACTTCCCTAATATCTGCCACAGCATCAAACTTAAGGTCTCTTTCAGGTACAACCCCAGTGTAGTGGTAATCCTCCTTATTGGCTCCTGTCACTGCTGACGGCATTAGAGGTACTTCCAGGTCGGCAATAATTTTATCTACGTTTAAATCAACAGGACCCACAAAACCAGGATGGATACCCCGCTTTTCCAGTGTCTCTTCGGCAGCCAGTTCCAGATTCAAAACGTCTAAAACCCTCTGCAGCTTTACTTCGTTTATCTGCCTATCACCACGAAGGAGAACGCATACCAAATCGCCATCCGCCTCGTAAAGGAGGGACTTCAGGGTTTCTTTTTCGGGAATACAGAGAAAGCTGGCAACCTCAGCAATTGTCGTAGTCCCCGGGGTATGCACCAGATGTTTCTCCACATCCCCACGAACGGGCTCCATAGACGGGTCCGGTACCGCGGCTGCTTTTTCAACATTGGCAGCATATTCACACTCCTCGCAGTAGACCAACTCTGCCTCTCCCGAACCTGCAAGAACCATGAATTCGTGGCTGGTATTCCCCCCTATTGCTCCGGAATCTGCTTGTACAATTTTAAATTTCAATCCGCAGCGAGAAAAAATTTTTGAATAGGCATCATACATTTTTTTATAGCTTTCTTCCATGCCCTCTGTATCACGGTCAAAAGAATACAAGTCCTTCATCACAAATTCCCGGCCGCGCATTAAGCCAAACCGAGGCCTTTTTTCATCCCTGTATTTATTTTGAATTTGATATACCAGCAGGGGAAGCTCCTTATAAGAAGAAATGTTAGTTCGAATAAGGGCGGTGACAATTTCTTCATGGGTGGGCCCCAAGCAAAAATTCCGCTGGTGCCTGTCCTGCAGGCGAAACATTTCTTCACCGTAGATCACCCATCTGCCGCTTTCCTGCCACAGCTCCGCAGGCTGAATGATAGGCAGCATTAATTCCTGCCCCCCTGCCGCATCCATTTCCTCTCTTACAATCTTCATAATTTTAGTCAGAACCCGGTAGCCCAAAGGCAGGTATGTATAAACTCCGGCAGCCACCTTACGCATCATTCCTGCCCTCAAAAGGAGTTGGTGGCTGGGAATTTCAGCTTCAGTAGGTATCTCCCGTAAAGTAGGAGCAAATAACTGTGTCATTCTCACAACGATTCCCCCCCAATTATCTTCTATTAGTCATTTCCCGAATTTCCCTTAATAAAACCTCCACAACCTGATCTTCAGAAACTTTGCCTACAACTCTCCCTTTTTTGAAAAGCAGGCACTCTCCCCTCCCGCCGGCAACACCGATATCGGCAAGTTTTGCTTCACCAGGTCCGTTAACGGCACAACCCATAACCGCGACCTTTAAAGGGACCCTGATATTCCGTGTTGCAGCTTCAATCTCAGCAGCTTTATCCTCCAGATCCCATTCGCACCTTCCACAGACCGGACAGGAAATAATTTCTATTCCTTTTCGCTGCCTAAGGCCTAAGGATGCCAGGATCATGTACGCTACCCTTACCTCTTCCACCGGAGGGCCTGTTAGGGAAACACGTATGGTATCACCGATACCCTGGGACAAAAGAACGCCCAGTGCAACAGAAGATTTAACCGACCCTGCAAGAACTGTACCTGCTTCGGTAACCCCCAGGTGAAGAGGGTAATCCACCATTTTGCTCAGGAGAGAATACCCTTCAATAACAGTGACTGGGTCAGAAGCTTTCAGAGAGATTTTTATGGCATCATAACCGGACCTCTCAATTAACCTTACGTGAGAAAGGGCACTTTCCACTAATGCCTCCGGAGTTGGGCCGCCGTATTTTTCCTCAATTCCTTTTTCCAGGGAGCCGGCATTTACACCCACTCTGATGGGCACTTGATGTTCACGGGCACACTTCACAACTTCACGTACCTTCTGCTCCCCACCGATATTGCCGGGGTTAATCCTCAGTCCCCTTGCACCCGCCTCTACAGCCTTTATTGCCAAACGGTAGTTAAAGTGAATATCCGCAACCACGGGAATAGGGGACTTATCCGTTATTTCCCTGAGAGCCGCCGTGCCTGCCTCATCCTTTACGGATACTCTTACTATTTCGCACCCTTCCTCATACAACTCTTTAATCTGGTCAAGTGTGGATCCCGCATCTCTGGTATCAGTATTTGTCATAGACTGCACGCGAACCGGCTCCTGGCCGCCGATTTTTACATCACCAACTGAAATGACCTTTGTTTTTTTTCGCTCGGCTATCATAATAATTACCTACCCTACCAAACGCAGGATATCCTGATACGTTATAAAGACCATCAGCATTATCAGCAGGGCAAACCCTATTAAATGGATGAGATTTTCTTTCTCAGGAGCTACCGGTTTACCTCTCAGCCCTTCGATACCTAAAAAAATCAGACGGCTCCCATCCAAAGCAGGGATGGGGAATAAATTAATTATGCCCAAGTTAAGACTGAGAACGGCTGTAAAAGTAAGTATTTCTGCAAATCCCAACCGGGCAACATCCCCCAAAATGCTGACAATTCCAACAGGACCGGCTACGTCAGCTGGGATTCGTCCTGTAATCATCTGCACTAACCCCACCAGAATAGAAACTGTGAGGGCAACGGTATTTTTTACTCCCAGTACTATGGCCTGAATAAAACCGGTTCTTTCCTTACCCTGCCTGATCCCAATCAAGCCTACCCCGTTTTCTGCATCGTACTCCGGAGTTACTGTCACTGTGAATCGGTTGTCATTTCTCTCAAGGGTAAGAGATAATGGTTTTCCTGAGTTGGGGTGGATAACCGACACAACTTCATTCCAATTTTCCACAGGGGTCCCATCAATAGCTACAATCCTGTCACCAGGCAGAATGCCGGCCTCGGCAGCCGGGCTTTGTTCAGCAACCTCACCCACAACATTTTCCTGGGAAGGTACTCCAAGAATATTAAACAGAATAATAAAAGCCACAAGAGCCAAAATAATATTCATTACCGAGCCCGCGGAAATTACAGCAAACCTCTTCCCCACACTCTTAGTGTTAAAACCGGCAGGATTATCCTCATCACCAGGCTCCATCCCTGCCATCCTATTGAAGCCCCCAATGGGGAACAAGCGGAGGGAATACTTGGTTTCCCCCGCAGTTCTACTCCAAAGAAGAGGCCCCATACCAATAGCAAACTCCTGGACATGAATCCCTACGCTTTTGGCAACAATAAAATGGCCTAATTCATGAACCAGAATCAGTACACCAAAGATTAATATGGCAAGAAAAATACTCATACCTACGCCACTCCCTTAGTTACAGGACTTTTGCTAAGTCGGCTGCTCTTTTTCGCGCTTCCCTGTCGGCATCCAAAACGGTGTCAATACTGTCGGCTGGTTTATTGGAAAAGGACTCCAATGTCCGTTCAATCAGAACCGGTATGGCGGAAAAGGAAATTTTGTTTTCAAGAAACAGCTCCACGGCAACTTCATCGGCAGCGTTTAGCACAGCAGGCATAATACCTCCTTCAATCCCTGCACTTCGGGCCAGTTCCAGGCACGGAAACAATTTTCTCTTTGGTTCTTCAAAGGTCAAGGCCTTTAATTCCGTAAAATTTAAATGAATATCGGAGGCTTTTCTTTCCGGCCAGGTTAAAGCATATTGAATTGGGATTTTCATGCTGGGAACCCCCAAATTAGCCAAAACCGAACCGTCTATATACTCTACCATGGAATGTATTATGCTCTGAGGGTGTATCAAAACATCAATCCGTTCATAAGATATGTCAAAGAGCCACTTAGCTTCGATAATTTCCAGCCCCTTATTCATAAGAGTTGCCGAATCCACAGTAATCCTTTTACCCATAGACCAATTAGGGTGAGACAGCGCCTCTTGGGGAGTTGCATTATTGATTTCTTCAAGGGAAGAGTTTCTAAAGGGACCCCCTGAAGCCGTAAGGATAATCCTGTGGATTTCTTTCTTTTCCCCCTGCAGGCACTGAAATACAGCGGAATGTTCACTGTCAACGGGAATGATGGTTGCCTGCTTCTGCCTTGCCTGTTCCGTTATGATACCTCCGGCAGCAACAAGGGATTCTTTATTGGCCAGGGCAATACGTTTTCCTGCATGTACAGCAGCCAGTGTGGGCAGCAAACCGGCAATGCCGCTTATTGCCACAACCACAATATCAACCTTTTCGCAAGCGGCAGCCTCCCAAATACCCTTATCCCCGGTCAGAATTCTAACGGGAAGGTGTCCTAAAGTTTTCCGAAGCTTATCCGCTGAATCCCCATCACCGACATGTACAATCTTAGGTTTAAATTTATTAATCTGTTCCTCTAAAAGTGAGACATTTTTATTTGCAGCCAGAGAATAAACCGCATAACGATCCGAATTGGCTTCAATAATCTCCAGGGTTTGACGTCCAATGGAACCGGTAGAACCCAATACGGCTATCTGTTGCTTTTTCATCTTCCTCCCCCATATCTACAAAGCCTATATCCACCTGGAAAATAAATTTGCTCTTGATGCAGCCTTAATTACTACCAACAGTATGGGACCGACAACCAGCCCCAGTATCCCCATTACCTTATACCCAATATAAATGGCAATCAGTGTTGCAAGCGGGTGGATCCCCAAATTATCAGCAACAACTTTGGGTTCCAGGATCTGTCTTACGACCAGGATTGTCCCGTAAACAACTCCTAATCCGATCCCCAAAGGAATATTCCCTCTGAAAAACTCGAAAAGCATCCAGGGAACGTACACAAACCCTGACCCGACTATTGGCAGAATATCTAGGATTCCCACAACAATACCCATAGTAATTGCATAATCGATACCTAACAGAAACAGCCCAACTACCGTCTGAATGGCAGTTATAAGGACCAACAAACACTGAGCTCTGATGTATCCAAAAATGGCCTTGCCCATGTCTTCCCCCATTGCGTGTGTTACTTCATATACTGAAGACGGGAGAATTCGGGCCACAATACTTCCGATCACCTGTTTATCCCGGCTGAAAAAATACGCTGCCACGAGGGAAATTATTAAAATAAGGAATATATTAGGAAGAAAAGTAGCTGTTCCAACAATTAGGTTCGTTGCTCTCGTGGTAAAATCCGTAAGCCCCGTTACTAAAGTAGAAAAACTCTGAGATATTCCTTCCAGCAACCGGGGACCAATATCAAATTCACTGTAATACAGTTTTAACTGGGTGATTAGATCCCTAATATAGTCCATTACAGTCTCGAAATATGTAGGCAGTTCCCTGGACAGTTTTACTACTTCCACTGTCACCCAGGAGATGCTGAAAGCAATAACAGCAATAAGAAGAGCCAGCAAGGTAACCAGGGTAAGAAACGCAGCCAGGCCCCTCTTCATATGGAAGCGCACTTCCAGGTACTTAACTACAGGCTCCATTAATGCAGCGATAATGCCACCAATAATAAAAGGGGCAATAATCGGCAGCAGAAAAGAAAATATTTCACTCAAAGCAGGCAAAACAAAGTAATAGAAAAGATAAAATACACCGCATGCCCCTAAGGCAATAGCTACAAAATAAAGAGTCTTGGAATATGGCGAATTTAGGTCTTTCATTCTGCCACCTCAATCTATTATAAACAGTACCAAATAATAGTATACCAACGGCGCTATTAACAAGAAACTGTCAAAACGGTCTAAAACTCCCCCATGACCAGGCAAAATGCTTCCAAAGTCTTTGATACCCGTTTGTCTCTTGATGGCAGAAGCAACTAAATCACCAATCTGCCCGGTAAAACCGGCAACAAGGCCCAGGACGACAACTTTAATCAGATTTACCGGAACATTGGCAATTAAAAAGGCAATGACTGCTGTGATAACAGATAAACAAAGGCCCCCCACAGACCCCTCTCTCGTCTTATTTGGGCTCAATGCCCCAGCCAGCTTGCGTTTCCCCCATAGATTACCTACAAGATATCCTCCAATATCATTTGCCCACGCAAGAAGAAAAGCCAAAAGCAGAAAGAAAAACCCTTCATCCATTTGCCTTAACAAAAAGACAAAGCTGAAAAACAGCCCCAGATAAATTGACACAAACAGCGTTAACCCTACCCCTTTAAAGTCCAATTGAGGATAGGTCACGACATATTGAACCAGTAAAACAAACATTACTAAAAACAAGACGGCAGGTATGGCAGTTTCGCCAATATAATATATCAAAAAAAGAAAAAGCAAACTCCCGAGATACCCGATGATTTTGGAAAAATCGGCTTTTACTCTGCTAAAGGCGCGAAAAATTTCATCAATTCCGATAACTGCCGTAACAACAACCGCAACAAACAAAGGCAGACCGCCAAAATAAATTAATGCCAAAAGCACAGGAATGCCAATAACTGCCGTCAATACCCGGAGCTGAAACAATCTATTCACCATCTTTATGATTTAATGCGCCAAATCGCCTTTGACGCTGCTGGAAATCTATTAAGGCCAGGAGTAAATCCTTTTTTCCAAAATCAGGCCAGAGTAGATTAATAAACATAATTTCTGAATAAGCCATCTGCCACAAAAGAAAATTGCTCAACCTCTGTTCTCCCGATGTTCGAATGATTAAGTCAGGGTCAGGCAAACCGGCTGTAAATAAAAATTTTTCAAATAATGCAGCATCTATATCCTCAACAGAAATATCACCGTTTTTAACAAGCCGGGCTACCGATTGGGCGGCTCGGACTATCTCATCCCTGCCACCGTAATTAAGTGCTACATTGAATATAAGCCCGGTATTATCTTTGGTCTTTTCCAAGCCCTTAATGACAGCATCACGAGCAGTTGGATTTAAGGCCTCTATATTTCCGCTTATCTTCACTTTAACATTATTCTCATCAAGGGAAACAATTTCCTTCTCCAAATATTCCACCAGCAGATCCATCAGGAACCGTACCTCTCTCTTTGGCCTCCGCCAGTTTTCCGTGGAAAAGGCATAAACAGTAAGGACCTCAATTCCAATAATTGCACAAACTTTGACAACGCGCTTTAGGGCTTCGACCCCCTGGCGGTGACCGGCATTCCTTGGAAGCATGCGTTTTTCGGCCCAACGGCCGTTTCCATCCATGATAATTGCGACATGTCTGGGAAGCTTTTCAATATATAGTTTTGACAAATATTGTCTTTCCAAGTCCGAGAAAGCTTCCAAATCCTTTTCCGGAATTTCGTTAACAAGAAGTTGAGGCATTATGGTTCCCCCCAGCATTAATAACAAACCCCCTCTATGAGGGGGTTTAAATTATTCCTCGATAATTGTTTATTCTTATTCTTCGACGATTGCTCCGTTTGGACAACTGTTAACACAAACACCACATTCAGTGCACTCGTCCTGATCAATGACATAGATATCATCGCCTTCAGAAATTGCGCCTACAGGACACTCCATTTCACAAACACCACAGGAAGTGCATTCATCAGTAATTTTGTATGCCACCATTTCCACCCCCTTTCCATGTAGTCGGATACTTGGATAAAACCAACTCTATTAAATCTGGACTTTTATGCTTTTGTCTAATGACACGCAGATGTCTCAAGGGACAATCTTTTGGAGCGGAGGATTTGCATACAAAATTAATATTACATGCTTCTAGCATGGATATTGCTTCATCGGCGTACAAACCGATAACATCAGGACATGGACAGGGCAAAATCAGACCTCCATAATTTCCTGTTCTTTAGCCGAAAGAATTTCGTTTACTTTTTCCACATATTCGTTTGTTAATTCCTGAATTTCATCCTGGAGGCGCCTGGAATCATCCTGGGAGATGTCTCCTGACTTTTCCATACGTTTAATTTCGTCATTAGCATCCCTGCGGATATTCCTAACAGCGACTCTGGATTCCTCAGCCATTTTCTTTACAAGCTTAACCAAGTCTCTCCGGCGTTCCTCAGTTAACTGTGGAATGGCTATCCTTATGATATTACCATCACTATTAGGTGTCAAGCCTAAATCAGATTTGAGAATTGCCTTTTCAATAGTGCCAATAGCGGACTTGTCCCAGGGCTGAACAACAAGCAGCCGAGGCTCCGGAGCAGAAATATTTGACAGCTGGTTTAGCGGTGTAGGAGTACCGTAATAATCTACCACAACCTTATCCAGCAGTGCAGGATTTGCCCTTCCGGCTCTCACAGTGGCCAGTTCCCTGCTCAGGCTCTGAACCGTTTTTTCCATTTTTTCTTTTGAAACAGTAATAATCTCTTCACTCATCCTTTGGAACCCTCCCAACATAAGTTCCAATTTTTTCTCCCAAAACTACCTTAAGAATATTGCCCTCTGTCTTTAAATTAAAAACGATTATCGGTATTTGATTGTCCATACATAAAGAAGCAGCAGTTGAGTCCATTACTTCCAACCCCATATTCAAAACCTCAATATATCCCAAGTCCTTAAATATTTTAGCATTGGGGTGAGTTACAGGATCAGAATCGTATACACCATCAACTTTTTTGGCCATTAATATGACTTCTGCTTCAATTTCAGCAGCTCTCAGTGCCGCTGTAGTATCAGTAGAAAAGTATGGGTTGCCTGTTCCGGCAGCAAAAATTACTACCCTGCCTTTTTCCAGGTGGCGTATGGCCCTCCTGCGAATATAGGGCTCAGCAATCTGGCGCATTTCAATAGCTGTCTGAACCCGGGTATCTACGCCGGTTCGTTCAAGAGCATCCTGAAGGGCAAGGGAATTCATCACAGTTGCCAGCATGCCCATATAGTCGGCTGTAGCCCTGTCCATTCCTTTAGCACTGCCCCTTACACCGCGCCAGATATTTCCTCCCCCTACGACAATAGCAATATCAACATCATAGGACTTAATTTCCTTTACCTGGGCTGCAATTGAACTTAGGGTTTCTGAATCAATACCCCAGCCCCTTTCTCCAGCCAGCGCTTCACCACTCAGTTTCAACACTATTCTCCCATACTTGGGCTTTCTCACTACGAGGCACCCTCCAGAGAAAAAATGTATTTGCCGAAAAAATACTTTCCCAAAACTACTTCTTGGCCATATCGGCCACTTCCTGGGCTAGATTACTTTCCTCTTTTTCAATTCCTTCTCCCAATACAAATCTGGCAAAACGTCTAACGGTAATGTTCTCTCCAAGCTTGGCAATAGCATCTTTAACAACATGCTGTACGTTGACATCCTGGTCTTTGATAAATGACTGATCCAAAAGACATACTTCCTGAAAATACTTTTCCATTCTACCCTCAACCATTTTTTCAACAATATGCTCAGGCTTGCCTTCATTGAGAGCTTGGGCTTTCAAAACAGATTTCTCTCTTTCCAGCACTTCCTGGGGAATCTCATCCCTGGAAACATATTCCGGGTTCGCAGCTGCTACCTGCATGGCAATATCATGACACAAAGACGCAAACTCCTCATTTCTGGCCACGAAATCTGTCTCACAGTTAACCTCAAGAAGCACCCCTATTTTTCCGTTGCCATGGATATACGATACTACCAAACCTTCACTTGCCACACGGCCAGCTTTTTTGGCCGCTTTGGCTAACCCTTTTTCTCTAAGAATATCGACTGCTTTTTCAAAGTCTCCGTCAGCCTCCACTAAGGCTTTCTTGCAGTCCATCATTCCGGCCCCGGTTTTTTCTCTAAGATTTCTGACATCCGCAGCACTAACCACCAATATACCTCCCTTTTGGGTAAAATAAATGATTTATCAAAAAAGCAGGAGTCAATAGACCCCTGCCGGGCCTTATAGTTTACTGCCCTTCAGCTTCCTCTTCAACGTCTTGTTGATTTCCTTCGATAACCGCATCAGCAATTTTATTTGTCAAAAGTTTAACAGCTCGAATAGCATCGTCATTTCCCGGAATAACATAGTCGATCTCGTCGGGATCACAGTTTGTATCCACAATAGCAATAATAGGAATATTGAGAATTTGGGCTTCCTTGACCGCTATTCTTTCCTTACGAGGGTCAACTACAAACAAAGCACCGGGAAGTTTGTCCATTTCCTTTATTCCACCAAGAAATCTCTCCAGTTTCTGTTTTTCGCCCAGGAGCCTGGAAACCTCTTTCTTAGGGAGAACCTCAAAGGTGTTGTTGGCTTCCATTTCCTCCAATTCTCTCAAACGCTGAACCCTTTTTCGAATGGTTTGGAAGTTTGTCAGCATTCCCCCCAGCCATCTCTGGTTGACATAAAACATTCCGCACCTTTCAGCTTCCTCTTTAATTGATTCCTGAGCCTGCTTTTTTGTACCAACAAATAAAATGGTATTGCCTTCGCTTACTGTGTTCCTGACAAAATTGTAAGCTTCTTCAACCATCTTCACAGTTTTTTGCAGGTCTATAATATAGATCCCGTTTCTTTCAGTGAAGATATACTGGGCCATTTTGGGATTCCAGCGACGAGTTTGATGGCCAAAATGGACACCGGCCTCCAGCAGCTGCTTCATTGAAATTACAGCCATTAACTAAATCCTCCTTTTTTGGTTTAGCCTCCGTACCTCACGATTGCACAGAAGAAAAACTGCTACTGCAGCACCACTCCTGCGTGAATATACGTGTGTTTTTGCCAAACGCAAGTATAGCATATATTGTAATGTTTAGCAACATTTTAATCACTTTCAGCTTTTCCAGCAAAACAGCTAAGTATACCCAAAAAATTAGCGCCCGCGAAGCTTTTCCAGTTCCTCTAAAAGGATGTCGTTTAATACGTGAATGTAAGTCCCTTTCATTCCAAGAGACTTGGTCTCAATAACCCCTGCGCTTTCAAATTTCCTCAGGGCATTAACAATGACTGACCGGGTAATACCAACACGATCAGCAATCTTGCTGGCTATTAATACACCTTCAGTACCTTTAAGCTCACCAAAAATATGGTCGACTGCCTCAAGTTCAGAATAGGACAAAGTATCCAGGGCAACATGAACTGCAGCTCTTTTTCGAGCTTCTTCCTCAGCCTGGTCCGCTCTTGATCTTAATATTTCCATGCCAACAACTGTTGCCCCATACTCTGCCAATACCAGGTCAGCATCAGTAAATTTAATGTCAAACTTAGCCAGTACCAAAGTACCCAACCTTTGGCCGCCCCCGGCAATAGGTACGGTGGTAACAAGTTTATTGCAAAAGATACACTGCCTCTCACTGAAAATGCAAACATCGTTTTCATTTGTAATATTTGACCTGGTTTCGTCAGAACGCAGCAGTTCCTGATTGTAGTCGTCAGGAAAACGCGACCTGTTATACACAATGTCTTCCATAATGTCACAGGTAAACCCGTCTATAAGAGCGTAACCCAAAATCTTGCCCCTGCGTCCAACAATATAGCAGTTGGCTTCAATCATATCCCTTAAAACTGCTGCTATTTCATCAAAATCTACAGGTTTACCACCGGATTTTTGCAGTTGACGATTAATGCTTCGAGTTTTTTCAAGTAGTGTTTTCATGCCTGTCCCCCTAAAAAAGTTTACAAAATATACCTCGCCAAATCCTTACTTTCCAAAATTCCTCCCAGTTTCCCGTTAACATAATCCCGGTCTATCACGAATTGTTGGGGAGAAAGTTCCGAGGCTTCAAAAAAGAGATCTTCAAATAGTTTTTCAAATACAGTATGGAGGCGCCGGGCCCCGATATTTTCAGTTTGGGAATTAATCTCATGAGCTATCCTGGCGATTTCATCAACAGCATCATCGGTAAAAACTACTTTGTGCCCTTCTGTTTCCAGGAGAGATGAGTATAGTTTTATCAGTGAATTTGCCGGCTCCGTTAATATTTGACGAAAATCCTCTTTTTCCAAGCTTTTTAATTCTACACGAATAGGAAATCTCCCCTGCAGTTCAGGAATTAAATCAGAGGGTTTGGAAGTATGAAAGGCTCCTGCGGCAATGAATAATATATGGTCACTTTTTACAGGCCCGTACTTAGTCATTACAGTTGACCCTTCAACAATAGGCAGTATATCCCTTTGTACTCCTTCCCTGGATACATCAGGCCCGTGATGAGCACCGGAGCCGCAAATTTTATCGATTTCATCCAGGAAAATAATCCCTGTTTCCTCCGCCCGCTTAACTGCTAAGGCTTTTACTTCTTCCATATCAATTAATTTTTCGGCTTCCTGCTGTCTTAAGATATTGCGGGCGTCTCTAACTGATACTTTACGCCTTTTAGTCTTTTTGGGAAACATACTTCCAAACATTTCCTGAAAATTTACACCCATTTGCTCCATTCCTGAATCTGAAAGAACCTCAAACATCGGAATACTGGTGTCTTCAACCTCAATTTCCACAATCTCATCCTCGAGCTCTTCTCTCCTCAGTTTTTCCCTGATAATTGCCCGTTCATCATCCACCCGCTTCGTTTTTTCCTTCCAACTTTCATCTTCCCCGGTTTGGGGTTGAGTCTGAGCAAGAAATATTTCCAAAGGGTTTTTTGACCCGCGGGTTTTCCTTGGGTAAGGTACCAAAATTTCAACCAACCGGTTTTCTGCTTCTTTTTCGGCCTTGGCCATTACTTCTTCCATTTTTTCTGCCCTTACCATCCGCACTGCAGTTTCAACCAAATCGCGAATCATTGAATCAACGTCGCGACCTACATATCCAACCTCGGTGAACTTTGTGGCTTCTACCTTGATAAAAGGCGCTTTAACCATTTTCGCCAGCCTTCTGGCAATTTCCGTTTTCCCTACACCGGTTGGACCTATCATAATAATATTCTTAGGAGCCACTTCCTCCCTGATATCCTCAGGAAGGAGTCTTCTTCTGAACCGGTTGCGCAGGGCAACAGCAACACACTTTTTTGCTTCTTTCTGTCCTACAATATACTTGTCAAGTTCCTTTACTATCTGCTTTGGGGTTAATTCCTCCACAATATCTCCTCCCTGCAGCACAAAAACTATACACCTGAAAGGGAACTCGCTATAAGGTTTCCACTAAAATATTTTCATTTGTATATATACAAATAGAAGCAGCAATTTTTAAAGCCTCTTTAACAACTTCCTTGGCTGACAGATCCGTATGAGATATTAGAGCCGTTGCCGCTGCCTGTGCATAAGGGCCTCCAGAACCGATTGCCGCTATCCCGTTGTCGGGTTCAATGATCTCCCCGGTACCGGATATTATATATATTTCTGACTTACCCGCTACAATTAGCAATGCCTCCAAACGTCTGAGCATTTTGTCGGTACGCCAGTCTTTGGCTAGTTCCACAGCAGCCCTTTGGAGGTTACCCCGGTGTTCTTCCAGTTTACCCTCGAATCTTTCAAAGAGCGTAAAAGCGTCTGCAACTGAACCTGCGAATCCGGCAATTACTTTACCGTTATATAAACGTCTGACTTTACAGGCATTATGTTTCATAACAGTATTATTGGAGCTCATAGTAACCTGACCGTCACCGCCAACAGCCACTTCCCCATCTTTGATAACACCCAGAATTGTGGTTGCACTAAACATAGTCTTTCCTCCTCACGCCCTGGGATGACAGCGATCGTATATATCTTTAAGCCTTTTCCTGCTGACATGGGTATATATTTGAGTAGTAGAAAGGCTGCTGTGTCCCAGCAATTCCTGTACAGCTCGCAGATCGGCCCCCTGCTCCAGGAGATGTGTGGCGAAAGAATGCCGTAATGAATGGGGGCTTATCCCGGACTGCAGGGATGCCTTTTCAACATACTTTTTAACCAGCCAGCGAATCCCTCTGCTGGATAAGCGAGTACCTTTCTGACTCAAAAACAGCGCATCCCTGTCTTTATCCGCAGTAACCCTGGCAGCATATACAGGCCTTACTTTCTGCAAATACTCTTTTAGTGCAGAAACAGAATATGACCCTAAAGGAACTATCCTTTCCTTATTACCTTTACCGATAACCACAGCTTGGGCATTTTCGAAATCAATAGCAGAACAATTCAGCTGTTCCAGCTCTCCCACCCGCATACCTGAGGCATACAGGACTTCCAGCAAAGCTTTATCCCTGATTCCTGCAGGTGAAATATCAGGCGCCTTCAAAAGCATCTCAACAGACTCTACGTAGAGAAAAGAAGGAAGCTTTTTTCCCAGCTTGGGAGAGGTAACCTTTTCCATAGGGTTTACTTCTATTTCACCGTTTCTATATGCATATTTAAAAAAACTGCGCAGACTGGAGAGTTTTCTGGCTACCGTTCTTTTCTGATATTCGTCCTTTTGTAATACAGCAAGGTACTCTCTGATAAAAAGATGGTCTATGTCTCTTACTGAAGAAATCTCCTGCCCGGAAACATATTGGAAAAATTGCTGCAGGTCAATATTGTATGAACGCACGGTATTCGCCGAAAGATTGCGTTCAACCTCCAGATACTGCAAAAAACGACTGGTTATTTGGGTATAGTTTCCTGTCATCTTAATTCTCACTGCCTAAGGAATAATGCTATCATAATCCTTAATTTGGGGCAATACTATGCTGTCTAATAAATGCTTTCATTTTATCCAAAGCTCTTTCCGAAAGCAGCCGGTTACGCTGCTTTTTGCTGCGCACCCTTTGTTCCAGGGGTGGAAGGAGGCCGAAATTAACGTTCATGGGCTGAAAATGGCTGTTGGGTGTAGTAATGTAGCTGCAAAGGGAACCAATAGCTGTTTCACGGGGGAATGAGACAGGCTCCTGCCCTTTGACCAGCCTGTCCACACCTATTGCTGCCACAATTCCTGCTGCCGCTGACTCCACATACCCCTCAACGCCGGTAATCTGCCCGGCCATAAAAACGTTAGGCTGACGGATCACCTGCAGGTTCGAATTTAAGAGCTTCGGTGAATTGATAAAGGTATTCCTGTGCATAACTCCGTATCTTACAAATTCAGCATTTCTTAAGGCGGGTATCATGGAGAACACCCGTTTCTGTTCCGGCCATTTCAAATTAGTCTGGAAGCCAACAAGATTAAAAAGTGTCCCCTCCTTGTTGTCCTGGCGCAGCTGAACAACACTGTAAGGCTGCTGCCCTGTCCTGGGATCAATAAGCCCAACAGGCTTCAATGGACCAAAAAGAAGTGTCTGTTCACCCCTGGCCGCCATTACCTCTATAGGCATACAGCCTTCAAAAAATACTTCCTTTTCAAATTCATGGAGTGGGTGCCTTTCAGCAGAAAGTAAAGCTGCGTAAAAATCATTGTACTCTTCTTTCGTCATGGGACAGTTCAGGTAATCCCCCTGACCTTTCCCGTACCGTGAAGCGGCAAAAGCCTTGGAAAAGTCGATGCTCTCTGCCGTTACTATTGGAGCTGCTGCATCATAGAAATACAGGTTTTCCTCTCCGGTCATAGAGGAAATAGCGCCACTTATTGTCTCAGAACTCAAAGGACCGGTAGCGATAATTACAGGGCCTGAAGGAATCTCATCTGCTTCCCTGCGAATTATCGTTACATTAGGGTGTCTCTCCAGTGCTTGTGTTACCTGCCTGGCGAAGTCTTCCCGGTCAACCGCAAGGGCGCCTCCCGCAGGGACACGGCTTTTCCGCGCGCACTGAATCACCAGAGAACTCAGCATTGCCATTTCTTCCTTCAGCAATCCCGAGGCATTATCTAAGGCTTCCGTTTTAAGGGAATTACTGCAGACCAATTCTCCCAGGTACCCTGTCCGGTGAGCCGGGGTCTGTTTTTCCGGTCGCATTTCCCAAATTTCCACTGGAATCCCGCTGTTTGCAAGATACCAGGCAGCTTCACTTCCGGCAAGGCCGCCGCCAATTACAACTACTTTTTCCTGGCTCAATTAGATTCCTCTTTCAGCAAAGAATTATGATTTGCCTCCGGCTTCTTCCTGGGGAGGCACAAACTCATAATGACATTTGTCGTTTGGACAAACCAGTTTAAGATCCTTGTTTTTTGCGGCTTTTTCCACAAGCCTGGTACCGCATTCCGGACATGAAGTATTTGAAGGTTTATTCCAGGAGATATACTCACACTCGGGAAAACTGCTGCATCCATAAAATTTACGGCCTTTCTTGCTCCTGCGCAGGACTATTTCCCCGCCGCAAAGGGGGCAGCTTACTCCAATTTCCTCCAGAAAAGGCTTGGCGTTTCTGCAGTCCGGGAAGCCCGGACAGGCCAAAAATTTTCCATATCTTCCGTACTTTACTACCATGTTCCTGCCGCATTTTTCGCAAACCTTATCAGTGACCTCATCATCAATCTCTATTTCCCCGATTTCCTCTTCAGCTTTTTGCAGAACCTGGCTGAAGGGTTGGTAAAATTCCCTGATTACTTCTTTCCACTCCAATTCTCCAGCTTCAATCCGGTCAAGCTGATTTTCCAGGTTAGCAGTAAATTCTACATCAAGAATATCTTTGAAGTAATCATCCAGCAGGTCAATCACTACAGTGCCCAGCTCAGTGGGATAAAACTGTTTATCTTCCCTAACCACATATCCCCTGGAAACTATAGTCTCGATTATAGGAGCGTAAGTACTTGGCCTACCAATCCCCAAATCCTCAAGAGCCTTTACAAGGCTGGCTTCAGTATACCTGGGTGGGGGTTGGGTAAAATGCTGTTTGGGATTTAGGTCCTTAACATTAAGCACATCCCCTTCTTCCAACTGGGGGAGAAGGGTCTCCACAACATCTGAGACGCCTTTGCTTTTCCGATCAAAAAACAGCCTGAGAAACCCGGCAAAATCCACAGTGGAACCGGTTGCCCGAAAAATATAATCTCCAGCAACAATATCAACCAGGGTCGTTTTCAAAACTGCAGGTGCCATCTGGCTGGCAACAAATCTCTCCCAGATTAAAGTATAGAGCTTGTACTGATCCCGGGACAAAGCCCCCTTAATTTGCTCAGGTTCCAGTTCGGGGGAAGTGGGCCGAATTGCCTCGTGAGCTTCCTGTGCTTTCTTAGGACTGCCATAAATGTTAGGCTTGTCAGGCAGATATTCTTTTCCGAATTTTTCAGCAATAAAAGCATTACACCTTGCCCTGGCCTCGTCAGAAATCCTCGTAGAATCGGTTCTGATATAGGAAATTAATCCAACAGCCCCCTGCTTATTCCCCAGGTCAATTCCTTCGTAAAGCTGCTGAGCAATTACCATAGTTTTCCTGGCGGTAAAATTATACCTCCGGTAGGCCTCCTGTTGGAGAGTACTTGTTACCAGCGGCGGCAGGGGCTTCCGGTTCCTTTTTCTTCTTTTTACCTCCTTTACGGAAAAAGCAGCCTTTTTTATTTCTTCAAGAATACCCTGCATCTGCTCCTCGTTTTCAATTATAATTTTCTTGTTATTTTTCTGTGCAAGTTTGGCCTCAAACTCGTTTTTTCCCTTTTTTAATACCGCTGTAAGGCTCCAGTATTCTTCAGGTTCAAAATCCTGTATCTCCCTCTCCCTGTCTAAAACCATTTTTACAGCAACAGACTGAACTCTTCCCGCACTCAGTCCCTTACGAACTTTCTTCCATAATAAGGGGCTTAAATTATACCCTACAAGGCGGTCCAGAACACGCCTGGCCTGCTGAGCATCCACTTTTGGGTAATCGATAGTTTGCGGCTCGGCAACGGCTTTTTTAATGGCCGCCTTGGTAATTTCATTGAACTGAATCCTGCATGGCACTTCTTCATCCAGATTCAGGGCATTATGCAAATGCCAGGCTATAGCTTCACCTTCCCTGTCCGGGTCAGTGCCCAGCAGTACTTTGGTGCTCTTTTTTGCTTCACTCCTTATCTCTTTTAATACACTGCCTTTCCCCCGGATGGTAATGTATTTAACCTCAAAATCGTTCTCAACATTAACTCCCAACTGACTTTTGGGCAGGTCCCTAATGTGCCCCATGCTGGATTTTACAGAATAGTTCCTGCCTAAAAACCTCTTGATCGTCTTGGCCTTTGTCGGCGATTCAACAATTACCAGTACTCGTCCCACAGCCTTCACCTCATAGCTACGCACTAATTATTATCTACGGCGAAAATCCTTCCCCCGGACTTGGCAACAAGTCCATTCAGTTCCAGTTTCGTAATTACTATATTCAATTCTGCCGGCGACAATCCAGCGTGAGTACATAAATCATCCGGAAAAACCGGCCCCCCCTTAAGGAGAGACAGTATTTCTTTTGTTTTGCGGTCAAGATTAAATTCTTGATCCGGCTTCTGTAATCTTGTTGCCGTCATAACCTCTGCAGTAGAAACATCCCATAAATCTTCAAGAATATCCTTTACATCCTCAACCAGTTTGGCTCCATCCTTGATTAGACGGTTACACCCCTCACTGTTCTTAGAAGTAACAGGACCGGGTACCGCAAATACTTCCCTGCCCTGGTCCAAAGCAAAATCTGCCGTAATCAGTGCACCGCTTCTCGCCGGAGCCTCCACAACAACTACCCCACTGGACAAACCGCTGATTATTCTGTTCCTGGCGGGGAAATTCTTCTTATCAGGAGGAGTTCCCAGTGGAAACTCGGAAATTAGGGCTCCGTGTTCCTGAATCTCTAAGGCAAGCTTCCTGTTTTCTGTAGGGTATACCACATCAACACCGCACCCCAATACGGCAAGGGTCCGGCCGCCAACGTCTATTGCCCCCTTGTGGGCAGAGGTGTCTATCCCCCTGGCCATACCGCTTACTATGCAAATGTTCTGGCGGGCAAGGTCGGACGCAATTTTTCGGGCAAATTTTGTTCCATACACTGTTGGCCTCCTTGTCCCTACCACAGCAATCTTCATTAAGCAGTCCCTGGGCAAAACTCCTTTCACATATAACAAAACCGGTGGATTAGCTACCAGTTTCAGCTCACGGGGATATTCACCCTCAAAAATATTCAAAAGGGTAACCCCCTGGCCCTGAATGTCTTCGAACATTTTTCCCACATTTATTTTTTTTCGTTCGCTAATAAACCGTTCAACAAGGGCTTCGGAATACCCTCTGCTCTTCAACTCCCCTTCCGGTGCTTTCCAAACGGCACCTGCACTTCCAAAACACTTAATAAAAGAAGATACGGTTTTATAACCAAAACCATAGATAGAACTTAAGGCAGCAACATATGCCTCCTCCGGCAAAGACACTTTTGTCACTCCCGGGTTTTTACATTAATTAACACTGATTTCTTCCAATATTAAAGTTTTCCTGCTATCACCCCGTTAATAGGTCCCTTTTTCTTTTAAAAGGCGGTTTAACGAATACTTTTCTTCCAGTACAGGAGAAAAAATATCGTCCTTCTCCTCAAGTCTTTGCCTAACAGACTCAATAGTAAACATAGCAGGCATAATTCCCCCTGTTTCTATCTCTTCCCATAACAGGGGCATAGAAACAGAGGCGGCAGGAACCGGCCGGACACTGTAAACGGAGGCAATAGTCTTCCCTTCCCCATTCTGCAGGTAGTCCACATAAACCTTTCCCGCTCTGTTCCGTACAGTTCTCTCAATTGTAGCCAGAGTGGGTAATTGGGCACATACCAGTTCAGCAATAATTTTTGCTGCCTCTCTTACCTCGGCATAACTGTATCCCCTCTTTAGGGGAATGTAAATGTGAATTCCGGAAGCACCTGAAGTTTTTGGATACCCCTTTAAGCCGCAAAGGTCGAGACATCCTTTTACTGCCAAGGCTACCTCAATAACTTGAGAAAAAACTACTCCCTCTGAAGGATCTAAATCCAGCACCATAAAATCGGGTTCGGACAGGCTCCCGACACTGGAAAGCCATGGATGTAATTCGATGCAACCCTGGTTGATCAACCAAACTAATGCTGCTTCATCATTACACAGGCAATAATTTATGCTCTCTTCACTGCCCTTTACAAGAATAGTATCCAACCACGGGGGAGCATGCTCCGGGCAGCGCTTCTGGTAAAAAGACTTTCCCTCAATTCCGTCGGGATACCTTTTCATCACGATAGGCCTGTCCCTGAGATGTGGAAGTATCCAAGGAGACACCTCGAAATAATACTTTATCAAGTCACCTTTTGAAAAACCCTTTTCCGGCCAAAATTCCTTCTCCAGATTGGTTAATTCCAGTGTCTTACCCTTCACAACTACATTATAGCTGCCCATTTTCTCTCCGCCCTTAAATAAAAGTACGTAATTTTTTTCCTCGCCTTTTGTCTTTCCCTTGTACTCCCACTATTTTCCGAGAAAGCCAAATGAAAATTTCGGTTTGCTTTATTGTCACCTCAAAAACGGTAAGATTATTCCTTATGGAATTTTGGAGGAGGGAATTTCTGCAATTTTAGAGAAATATTTACTAAATACAAAGATATTTTGGAAGAGTTTAATACCAGGAAAAGAAACACAAAGTGCTTAAGGAGACGGTTAATATGATTGCAACGGTTGGAAGCTGCTGCACCAGAGGAGTTGAAGGAGACATGGTGCAGGTTGAGGTTGATGTGTCTCAAGGGCTTCCCGGATTCTTCATCTGTGGACTGCCGGATGCAGCAGTAAAGGAATCAAAGGACCGGGTGCGTGCAGCAGTAAAAAATTCCGGGTTCACCTTCCCTTTAAGCAGAATTACAGTTAACCTGGCCCCGGCTGACATCAAAAAAATCGGTTCCCATTTTGACCTCCCTATTGCTGTAGGTATCCTGGCAGCCTCGGAACAAATACCTCTTGATAGCTTAAAAGGTGTTTTTTTGCTGGGGGAGCTTTCTCTCCAGGGGGAATTGAGAAAAGCTAGCGGGGTACTGCCCATGGCTTTAGGGCTCCAGGAAAAAATACCCGGTGCACTTCTGGTGGTTCCACCGGAAAACTGCCGTGAGGCCGCCCTGGCCAAAAACCTGCGGATAACAGCACCTGATAACCTGGCTGATTTGGTGGCAATTCTAAACAAGGAAAAGGTTATAGATTTAATTGACTTTAACCCGGACCAAATGCTTGCTGCAGCAAAGATTAATCAGGTATACCCGGATATGTCTGAAGTTAAAGGCCAGGAAAGCGCCAAGAGAGCCCTGGAAATTGCAGCTGCAGGAAACCACAACATATTGATGATGGGACCCCCCGGGTCGGGAAAAACCATGCTTGCCCGGAGGCTCCCGGGTATCCTCCCCCCTATTTCAACAGAAGAGGCAATTGACATTACACGGATCTACAGTATTGCCGGAATGCTGAAATCGGATACAGGCATCATCAATTTCCGTCCTTTTAGGTCACCTCACCATTCCTCATCTACATCCAGTATTGTTGGGGGAGGCCAGTACCCTAAACCCGGAGAAATAAGCCTGGCAACTCACGGCATTCTTTTTATGGACGAGTTTCCCGAGTTTCACCGGGATGTGATTGAAGCTCTGCGCCAGCCCCTTGAAGAACATGAAATAACTGTAGCACGTGCTTCCCAGACAGTCACAT
>LFRM01032859.1_pt1 | contig 28618 bp, 20 predicted proteins | sample 618341 | NCBI WGS metagenome assembly LFRM01 (sample SAMN03654438, study PRJNA283298) | anaerobic digester metagenome | isolation source: pool of bioreactors CSTR01a, CSTR02a, and CSTR03a thermophilic anaerobic... | place: Denmark: Kgs. Lyngby | collected 2014-05-21 | reverse complement strand
GAAAAACAGCTGTACGATGAATTACTGGATATTCTGGTAACCCATATCGCACCACTGCAAGACAGTGCTGCGGCTCTGGCTGAACTGGATGTGATCAGTAACCTCGCAGAGCGCGCACTGAGCCTAAGCCTGTGTCGTCCACAGTTTACTGAGCAGCCACTACTGGAGATCAAGCAAGGTCGCCACTTAGTCGTTGAGCATGTACTGACCACGCCCTTTGTGGCGAACGATGTCAGCATGGATGATGCAACGCGCATGCTGATTATTACCGGCCCAAATATGGGTGGTAAATCAACCTATATGCGTCAAACCGCTTTAATTGTGCTGCTGGCTCATATCGGTAGTTTTGTGCCTGCCCAGCAGTGTTCGCTGTCATTGGTCGATCGTATCTTTACCCGTATCGGCTCCAGTGATGACCTGGCCGGCGGTCGTTCAACCTTTATGGTAGAAATGAGCGAAACCGCAAACATCCTGCATAACGCAAGCGCCAGCAGTTTAGTGCTGATGGATGAAGTCGGACGCGGTACCAGTACCTTTGATGGTTTATCTTTAGCCTGGGCCGCTGCCGAACAGTTGGCAGAACTGAAAGCTTGGACTCTATTTGCCACGCACTACTTTGAGCTGACCTCATTACCTGAGCGCTTAAGCAGTATCGCTAACGTGCATCTCAGCGCCACTGAGCATCAGGACAAAATTGTCTTTTTGCATAACGTGCGTAGCGGCCCTGCTAACCAAAGTTATGGCTTAGCTGTCGCGCAATTAGCCGGCGTACCTACAGCAGTGATTACCCGTGCACGCGAGCATCTGAAGCAGTTAGAAGAAGGTAGCGTCTTGCAGGCGCAGCATACAGCCAATGATCTGCAGCACCCGCATCCCATACAAACTGATTTATTCGCTACGCAGCCGCACCCCCTGCTGCTAGAATTACAAGATACCAACCCAGACGAGTTGTCGCCAAAGCAGGCGCTTGATCTGTTATATGCTTGGAAGGCGCAAATCTAACGCTCCTTTGTACAAGCTGTTAGAATTGCGAACCTTTTATTTATTGACTGCGCTGCTGTCGAAGTAGCGCAGAACTTTTTTACTTGTAGCGCTGCACAGATAGAGCACAAGTCATCAGCCCTAGGAGATAGCTCGTTATGACCTTCGTTGTCACTGATAACTGCGTTAAATGCAAATACACCGACTGTGTAGAAGTGTGCCCAGTAGACTGCTTTTATGAAGGCCCAAACTTTTTGGTGATTCACCCAGATGAGTGCATTGACTGCGCACTGTGTGAGCCAGAGTGTCCTGCTGAAGCCATTTTCGCAGAAGATGAAGTGCCAGATGATATGCAAGAATACACTGCACTAAACCAAGAACTAGCCGATATCTGGCCTAATATCAGCGAGAAGAAAGAGCCGCTGCCAGATGCTGAAGAGTGGGATGGTGTCGCTGACAAGTTGAAACACTTAGAGCGCTAAGTTGACCGTCGTATAACTCAGCAGATAAAGCGAGTCATCAGCTAACACTGTGCTCGCGATGCTGGATATAAAAAAGGCCGTATCCACTCAACTGTTGGATACGGCCTTTTTATTTATAACACTATTATTTCAACTGACCCTGCGCCTGCTGATCAGCATGGTAAGACGAACGCACCAATGGACCGGATGCGACATTCTTAAAGCCCATTTTTAAGCCTTCTTCGGCAAACCATGCAAACACATCCGGGTGCACATAACGCTCGACGGCCATATGGTCACGTGATGGCTGTAAATACTGACCTAAGGTGAGCATGTCAATGTCATGCTCACGCATGCGCTTCATCACTTCAATCACTTCTTCATCAGTTTCGCCAAGCCCCAGCATCAAACCTGACTTAGTTGGCACGCCTGGCACACGCTGTTTAAAGCGCTCAAGCAAATCCAGTGACCATTCAAAATCCGACCCTGGACGCGCAGCTTTGTATAAGCGCGGTACAGTTTCTAAGTTGTGGTTAAACACATCAGGCGGCTCAGTTGCGGTGATATCAATGGCAATATCCATACGACCACGGTAGTCCGGCACCAAGGTTTCTAATTGTATACCCGGTGATAAAGCACGGATTTCACGAATGCAGTCAGCAAAGTGCTGTGCACCGCCATCGCGCAAGTCATCACGGTCAACCGAGGTGATCACCACATACTTGAGCTTCATATCGGCAATCGCCACAGCTAAGTTATGCGGCTCATTCACATCCAAAGGATTTGGACGACCATGGCCCACATCACAGAATGGGCAACGACGCGTACAGATATCACCCATAATCATAAATGTGGCAGTACCGTTGGAGAAACACTCGCCTAAGTTCGGGCAGGATGCTTCTTCACAGACACTGTGCAATTTATGCTTACGCAAAGTTTGTTTAATATTTTCCACTTCCGGTGATACTGGTACACGCACGCGAATCCAATCTGGCTTACGCAACACATCAGTGGTTGGAATAATTTTTACAGGGATACGCGCTAGTTTTTCTGCACCGCGTAACTTAACGCCCATTTCAACTTTAGCGGGCTTAGCGCTGACTGGCGCTGGTTGATTACTCATAGCATTCAATCCCATCGGTAAGGGTGATGTATTCACTGAATTTAAGATGTGAGACGAGCGCATCACGTAGACGGACACTCACCTCAGATAAATCGACAGACTGTTGTGTCTCGTCTCGTAACTGCGTCATCTGCAAGCCGGCATAACCACAAGGATTGATACGATGAAACGGCTGTAAGTCCATATCCACATTTAAAGCTAAACCATGAAAAGAGCAGCCTCGGCGAATACGTAGACCTAACGAGGCGATTTTTTTCCCCGCCACATATACGCCGGGCGCATCCGGTTTGGCTTGCGCAGTCACACCATACAGACTTAGCAGATCAATCAAACTGTTTTCAATGTTGGTGACTAAGTCTCGCACACCCTGCCCAGCTCGGCGCACATCGATTAAGATATAAGCGACCAACTGGCCTGGACCATGGTAAGTGACTTGACCACCGCGATCGACTTGCACTACAGGAATATCACCTGCAGCCAACACATGCTCAGCCTTGCCCGCTTGCCCCTGGGTAAATACTGCAGGGTGCTCCAGCAGCCAAATCTCATCGGCACTGTCAGCATCGCGGGTCTGAGTGAAGTGCTGCATGGCATGCCAAGTCGGCTCATAGGGCACACAACCTAAATTGCGGATCACAACAGGCCCGCGCATTACAACACCATGCGCACAATGCCTGTCTCACGCAAATCACGGTTAATATCTTCCAGTTGCTCAATACAATGCGCAGTAATATGCACTTGCACTGATAAGAAGCGACCATTGCTGCTATCACGGCGAGTAATAGCGTCTGCATTCACTTCTGGTGCGTGACGCTGTACGACTTCAATCACCACTTCAACAAAATTATCACAGCTGTCGCCAATAATTTTAATCGGATAGTTGGCACAAGGAAACTCAATTTTAGGCGGTTTTTGTTCGGTATCTTCGGTCATCTCAACTCCGAGCTTGTGGCTCTTTCAGTAGAAGGCTTAGGATAAAACCATCTATATATACCTGACGCTGATTATAGACAGTGTCGCACATCGCTATAGCGCTGCAAACACTGCCTTTAATCATCAGTTTTTAATTCAGTAAGCTGTAAAAAAACATGCGGATGGTGTCGAAGATACGGCTAAAGAACCCACCTTCTTCAACATCTTGCAATGCAACTAAATCAGCCGTATGCATCACCTCATCACCTAAGCGTACTTCAACAACACCCAGACGATCACCTTTTTTAACGGGAGCAATAACGCTCTCGTCCATCACCATCGTAGCTTTCATTTTCTGCACTTGGCCGCGCGGCAAAGTGAGCGTTAAATCTTCGGCTAAACCCACTTTAACTTGTGAGCTTTCGCCCTTCCACACTTTACTCTCAGCCAGTTCTACGCCTTTACGGTAGAACGTTTTGGTTTCAAAAAAGCGGAAACCATAGGTCAATAGCTTTTGTGTTTCTGCCGCACGAGCCGCTTCACTGGATGCGCCAAATACAACAGATACTAAACGCATATCATCACGTACAGCAGAAGCCACCAAGCAATAACCCGCTTCGTCAGTGTGGCCTGTTTTTAAACCATCAACGGTTTTATCACGCCAAAGTAATAAGTTGCGGTTAGGCTGCTTAATACCATTCCACAAAAACTCTTTTTGCGCATAAATCGAATAGTGCTCAGGGTCTTCATAAATAATGGCGCGTGCTAATTTAGCCATATCGTGCGCGGTAGAATAATGCTCTTCAGCCGGCAAACCTGTTGCATTCATAAAGTGTGTATTGTCGAGCAGCAAACGGCGTGCGGCCGTATTCATCATGCCGGAAAAAGCTTCTTCACTACCGGCAATATGCTCGGCTAATGCGACACTGGCATCGTTGCCGGATTGAATAATAATGCCATGCAACAAGTCATCCACCGACACCTGCTTGCCCACATCAATAAACATCCGTGAACCACCGGTGCGCCAGGCTTTTTCACTGACGGTGACTAAATCTTTTTCAGAAATCTGTCCACTCTGCATTTCTTTGGTGGCGATATACGCTGTCATAAGCTTAGTTAAACTGGCTGGCGGTAACTGCTCATCGCCATTGTGCTCAACTAAAACTTTACCGCTGGCCGCATCCATCAATACGTAGGATTTAGCAGCCAACTCTGGCATGGCAGGAATAACCATCGGTGCTGTTGCTGCTGTCGGTACCGCGTTGGGTGTAGGTACATCTGCAGCACTAACATAGCTTGCCGCGCAAACAACAACGGCACTGAAACAAAGCTTTTGTAAAAACTGACTCATTTTTATACAACTCTCAATTTTATAAAGACAAACGGTAAGATCCATTTACTGCGCTAATGCTAATAATGTACGCAACAAGCGCCCCACAACACAGACAGCAACTACTCTGCAGACACCAAAGCAGGTTGACCAAGATTAGCTAAGCGTACACGCTCTTTTAAATGCTCAGCTTCGTTCTGATTGGGCACCGGCCCCATGCGTACGCGGTGCAGAACCTGCTGGTTGAGCACCACTGAATTGATAAACACCGGTGCAGCCGTCAAGCTGCTCAGCTTGTCCCGCAGCAGTTGCGCAGCGTCGGGATTGGCGAAGGCTCCGACTTGGAGATACAGGCCAGCGGCTGATGGTAAAGCGTTTTTTTTTGCATCAATTTGTGAGGGGATTAATGCCCCCGCATGCTGCTCAGCCGGCGGGGTATACACTTCAGGCTCACCACGCGTAATCGGCAAGCTCAATGGTTTAGTGTTCATAGCATAAGCCGTGGCCTCAGACGCTGGCACAGCTTTACCCCGTGCAGCCCACCACTCATGTGGATCAATACCTTCAACCGTAACACGAGCGACACCTTTTTCGGCATAACCCAGTTTTTTCGCCGCAGCAAAGGATAAGTCAATCACCCGATCAGAATAAAACGGACCACGGTCATTGACACGCAATGTGACAGTGCGGCCATTTTCCAAGTTAGTGACTTTGACATAACTGGGCAGCGGCAAGGTTTTGTGCGCCGCAGTCATCCCATACAAATCAAACGTTTCACCATTGGCCGTATCACGACCATGAAATTTAGTGCCATACCAAGAAGCAGTCCCCGTCATTTTATAGTTACGAGCATCTTGAATCGGGAAGTAACGACTGCCCAGCACGGTATAGGGTGCTGCTTTAAAGCTACCTTGATGCGGCATAGGTACGGCGTCAGGAATACGCGATACATCCACAGTCCACCAAGGTGCACCATCGTTACCCGGCTGTTTAAAATCAGCTGGACCACTGAGCCCGCCACTGCGCAGCACCGGCTGTGAATACGTCTGCGGAGTCTGAGTGTTGTTATTGGACGAGCAACTCGCTAGTGCCACGCCCAGCGCAGCTACAGCCAAAACTCGCATACTGTGTTTAAACATTATGAGTCCTTACGTTGAGCCGCTAATAATTCAGCTAAATCATTGACCGCCATGGCATACATCACACTTCGATTATAGCGCGTTATAGCATGGAAATTGGCTAAACCAATCCAATACTCAGCACCTTTCTCAGCATCTAAACGGAAAGCGGTGACATTGGTTTTCTTATCCAAAGACTTGCGTGGCGTCCACCCCAACTTCTGCAACTGCTTTACCGTGATTTTAGGATCTAAACTGTCTGATAAACCTTTATCTGCTTGAGCAGCAGACTTAATATCAGCTCGCACCACAATCTGTTCACCAGGCTGCCAGCCATGCTCAATAAAGTAGTTGGCCACACTGCCCACCGCATCGGTCGGATTCTGCCAAATATCAATATGGCCGTCATTGTCAAAATCGACAGCATAAGCACGGAAGCTACCCGGCATAAATTGTGGTAAACCCATTGCGCCAGCATAGGAGCCGGTCAAGTCCAAAGGGTTCACTTGCTCTTCACGCGTCAACAGTAAATACTCTTTCAATTGCTGACGGAAGAAAGGTGCCCGTGGTGGGTAATCAAAAGCTAGCGTCGATAATGCATCAATCACTCGGTGCCCACCGGTGTTACCACCATAAATTGTTTCAACACCAATAATGGCCACAATAATCTCAGCGGGCACACCGTACTCTTGCTCTGCGCGCTGTAGGGCATCTTGGTTTTTCGCCCAAAACTCAATACCTTTATCAACACGCGCCTGAGTGATAAAAATGGGTCGATATTCTTTCCACAGCTTAACCCGCTCAGCCGGGCGAGAAATAGCATCTAAAATAAATTGCTTACGCTGCGCTTGAGCAAAAATATCCTGCAGTGTCTCTTTAACAAAACCAAACTCTGTGCTCATTTCTTCAATAAACGGAGCCGTCAAAGGATGCTCTGCATAATTGATCTCTGCAGCAGTGGCATGGGTTACAGCCAGCGTTAAGCCCAAGCAAGCCACTAGACCTTTCATTTTAAATAACACAGTTTGCATGTATAACCCTTTAAGAGTGAGCGATCCACTTACGATGCGTATGAATCGCCATTAAAATCCCAAAACTTGATAAAAGCGTAACCAATGAGGTTCCGCCGTAACTTATAAATGGCAGTGGCACACCCACAATAGGTAGCAGCCCACTGACCATGCCAACATTAACGAAAACGTAGATAAAAAACGTCAGTGTAATAGATCCGGCCAGCAATTTACCAAACACTGTTTGTGCTTGCAGAGTAATGACCATCGCCCGCCCAATCAAGAGCAAATACACCAGCAGTAACATACAGATACCCACCAAGCCAAACTCTTCACCGAGCACGGCAATAATAAAATCCGTATGACTTTCAGGTAAAAAATCCAAATGCGATTGTGTGCCCAGTAACCAACCTTTTCCAAACACCCCGCCGGAGCCAATTGCAGCTTTTGACTGAATAATATTCCAGCCACTGCCCAAGGGATCGCTTTCTGGATTTAAAAAAGTTAACACACGCTGCTTTTGATACTGATGCATGACAAAAGTCCACATTGCAAATGCAACCGGAACCACAGCAGCAACGGCGCCAATAATCCAACGCCAACGCAAGCCACCTAAGAACAGTACAAACACGCCCGACACTAAAACCAACATAGCCGTACCTAGGTCAGGCTGCCTAGCAATCAGCACAAAAGGCACAGCAACTAAGATACCGCTGATTAAGATCCGTTTAAACGATGGCGGTAAATTATGCCGTGCTATATACCAAGCCAGCGTCATCGGCACAAATGTTTTCATAAACTCAGCAGGCTGAAAACGCACTACGCCAGGAATATTAATCCAGCGTGTGGCTCCCATAGCATTATGCCCGACCACCTCAACAATGATTAATAGCACAACACCAATCACGTAAAGCAAGGCTGACCAGTTCGCCATAAAGCGCGGATCCAGCTGCGCCACCACTGCCATAATAAACAAACCCAAGCCAAAAGATGAGGCCTGTTTAATCAGTAGTCCTTGGTCTTTTCCGCCGGCAGAATACAAGACAAATAGGCCAATCGCACCCAGCACCAGCAATAAAAACAACAACCAACCGTCAATATGAATGCGCTGTAGGATTGACGCCCTACGACGTAATACATCACCTTCAGATAGCGCACGGTTAAAACCACGATTCATTGTTTGTCACCTTCTGGCAATACACCACCGTACTCAACTTTCAACTCACCTTCTTCATCTAACAACCACGCATCCAATACATCTTTAGCAACCGGCGCCGCCACACCGGAACCCGATTCACCATTTTCAACCATCACAGCCACTGCAATGGCAGGTTTTTCCGCCGGCGCAAAAGCAATAAATAGAGCATGGTCACGGTGCCGCTCTTGTACTTTGTCACGGTTATAGCGCTCACCTTGTTTAATGGCGACCACTTGTGCAGTACCACTTTTACCAGCAATACGGTATTGCGCACTATCACCCACCTTACGCGCGGTTCCACGCTTACCATGCAACACGTTTTCCATGCCCTGCTGTACAGCAGTCCAAATAGAGTTATCACGCAAAACAATATCATCTGGCATTTGCGCATCGAGCATCGGCTCCACCCCACCAACGCTACGCGCTAGATGTGGACTCAACCACTTACCTTTAGAGGCCATCAACGCTGTAGATTGCGCCAATTGCAACGGTGTTGCTTGCATATAACCTTGACCGATTCCCAAGATCAAAGTTTCACCCGGATACCATGGTTGACGGTAACGACTGCGCTTCCAGTCTTTGGACGGCATCAGCCCAGCTGTTTCTTCAAACATATCCAATGCCACACGCTGACCAAAACCAAAGCGCGTCATATAATCATGGATACGATCCACGCCTAACTTATGCGCTAAATCATAAAAGTAGGTGTCGTTGGAGCGGGCCAGCGCTAAGTCTAAATCAACCCAGCCATCGCCATAGCGATTCCAGTTCCGATAACGGTGCTGATGATTAGGCAACTTAAAGAACCCCGGATCAAACACTCGCGAGCTGGGTGTAATCACCTCACTATCCAAGCCGGCAACAGCCATCATCGGCTTAATGGTCGATCCAGGTGGATACAGACCGCGCAGCACGCGGTTAAACAAGGGTTGATCAGGTGAATCACGTAATAAGCCATAAGCCTTAAAACTGATTCCGGTAACAAAGGGGTTCGGATCGAAACTGGGCTGACTGACCATGGCTAAGATTTCACCTGTATTGGGATCAATCGCCACAATCGCACCACGCCGTCCATCTAAAGCAAGCTCAGCCGCTTCTTGCAACTGACTATCAATACTGATGTAAATATCTTGACCGGTGATCGGCTCTACGCGATTGAGAACGCGCAGTACACGACCTCGCGCATTGGTCTCAACTTCTTCATAGCCCACTTGACCATGCAACTCTTCTTCATAAAAGCGTTCAATACCCGTTTTGCCAATATGGTGGGTACCGCTGTAATTCACAGAATCGAGCCGTTTGAGCTCAGCCTCGTTAATTCGTCCGACATAACCCACTGAGTGCGCAAAGTGTTCTTTTTGCGGGTAATAGCGCACTAAGCTGGCCGCCACCTCAACACCAGGCAGGCGAAATTGATTGACGGCAATACGGGCAATTTGCTCTTCACTGAGTTCAAACATAACGGGGACGGGTTCAAACGGACGTCGACCCTGACGAATGCGCTTTTCAAACAGTTCTCGGCTGTCTTCTTCCAGCTCAAGAATCTCCATAATAGAGTCCAGTACCTGCTCCCAGTCTCCGGCACGCTCACGGGTTAGGGTCAAACTGAAGCTGGCTCTATTATCGGCGAGTATCACGCCATTACGGTCAAAAATCATACCGCGCGTCGGCGGCAACGATTGCACATGAATTCGGTTGTTTTCAGCCAGCGTTGAGTGATGCTCGAACTGTATGACTTGCAAGTAATACATGCGCACCATCAGTAACAGCATTAAAAAAACCAATGCTCCACCACCAAACAACACCCGAGAACGGATCAGTCGTGTATCACGCTCATGATCTTTTAACCGAATAGGAGGTGGCATAACCGCTCGCTACTTATGATATGGATGACCGTTCAGCACAGTCCATGCGCGATAAATTTGCTCACCTAAGAGAATACGCACCAAAGGATGCGGCAGTGTTAAAGGAGATAATGACCAGCGCTGCTCACTGCGCTCGCACACTTGTGGCGCCAAACCTTCGGGACCACCCACCATTAAATTCACATTGCGTGCTTCTAAGCGCCAACGCTCCAACTCTTGCGCTAGTTGTTCTGTGCTCCATGGCTTGCCATGCACTTCCAGAGTGACAATACGCTCACCCGGCTGAACCTTGGCAAGCATGGCATCACCTTCTTGTCGAATTAACCGCTGTACATCTGCATTTTTACCGCGTGTACTTAAAGGGATTTCGACAAGCTCTAAAGGCAACTCATTGGGTAGACGCTTAGCATATTCATGCCAACCGTCCTCAACCCAACGCGGCATTTTCGAGCCTACAGCAATTAAACGAATGCGCACTTACTCAGCGCCTTGCTCATCAAACTGTGCACGCACTTGCTCAGTACCCAACCATAAACGCTCAAGGTCATAATGCTCACGGGTTTCGACTTGCATCACGTGTACTACAACGTCATTTAAGTCGATCAAAGCCCACTCACCACCGTCTAGACCTTCCTGTCCAACCGGTCTAACGCCTTGCGCTTTTACTTTATCAATCACGTTTTCAGCCAGAGCTTTAACCTGACGTGCTGAGCCACCTGAAGCGATAATCATAAAGTCAGTGATGCTGGTTTTATCGCGCACATCAATAGTCACGATATCTTTAGCTTTAACTTCTTCTAATGCTGTAATAACTAATTTAACAAGTTGTTCATTTTGCATGGGGTATATAACCTCAAAAAGCTCATCACTCTTGATAGAGTTGGTGAGCGTAAATATATTTAAAAACGGCATCTGGTACCAAATACCGCACGCAACGCTGTGTTGCTAATAATTGTCTAATTTGTGTTGCTGAAATAGCCAACGGTGTTTGCCATACAAAAGCGATTTGACCGCTAGGACCATGTAAAGTTTGCGGACCACTCACGCTTTTTGCCGCCACTAAGTCACGAAGAATTTGCGGCGATTCGATATCTGCATCTGGACGTTGTAATACCAAAATATGGCAATGCTCTAATAACTCATCCCAACGATGCCAACTTGGCAAACCACAAAACGCATCCCAGCCCAAGATCAGCAGTAATTGATCTTGCTCGTCAAGCTCAGCGCGCAATGATAGCAAGGTATCGATACTCCAGGACGGTTTATCGCGACGTAATTCACGATCATCAACACTGAGAACGTCAACACCTTCAACCGCCAACTGCACCATTTCTAAACGCTGCTGCGCACTCACTTGCGGCGTATCACGATGCGGCGGCTGTGCATTAGGGATCAGCAGCAGCTTGTCTAGAGCATAATTTTCAGCAACCTCCAGTGCACTGCGCAAATGCCCAATATGCACTGGATCAAATGTGCCGCCTAACATTCCAATTCGCTTAGCCACGCACGTGTCCGTCACCGAATACGACATATTTCTCACTGGTTAAACCCAACAACCCGACAGGGCCGCGAGCATGTAACTTGTCGGTAGAAATACCAATTTCAGCACCTAGACCGTACTCAAAACCATCAGCAAAGCGCGTTGATGCATTAATCATCACTGAACTGGAATCCACTTCAGTTAAGAAACGACGTGCATCGGTAAAGTTTTCCGTAACAATGCTGTCGGTATGCTGCGAACCATAGGTATTGATATGTTCAATAGCCTCGTCAAGCGACTCAACAATACGAATAGCCAGAACCGGCGCATTGTACTCTTCAGCCCAATCATCTGCAGTAGCTTGCTTAACTCGATCAGCAAATAAAGCACAGGTTTTTTCACAACCACGTAACTCAACCTGCTTGGCATCATAGATATCTAACAACGGACGCAAGACCGCATCCACTTGTGAGCTATGCACCAACAGAGTTTCCATAGCATTACAGGGTGCATAACGCTGTGTTTTAGAGTTATCAGCAATACGGATGGCTTTTTCTGCATCAGCAGCCTGATCCACATAGACATGGCACACGCCATCCAAGTGTTTAATGATCGGTACTTTAGCATCACGGGTAATGCGCTCAATCAGCCCTTTACCGCCACGTGGCACAATCACATCCACATACTTAGGCATGGTGATTAACTCACCCACAGCTGCACGGTCTGTGGTTTCAACCACTTGCACTGCAGATGCAGGAAAACCTGCCACCGCCAAACCTTCATTCAAACACTGAGCAATCGCCTGATTGGAATGAATGGCTTCTGAACCACCGCGTAAGATCGTGGCATTGCCGGACTTAATACATAAGCTGGCCGCTTCCACCGTCACGTTAGGACGTGACTCATAAATAATACCAATCACACCCAGCGGTACGCGCATCTTACCGACCTGAATACCGGACGGCACAAAATGCATATCGCGGATCTCACCGATCGGATCAGATAATGCCGCCACCTGCTTTAAGCCTTCAATCATTTCATCAATGCGTGAAGAGCTTAACGCCAAACGATCGAGCATCGCATCATCCAGACCACTGGCGCGGCCGGCTTGCATATCCAGCTCATTCGCCTCAAGCAAAGCTGCACGTGATTTATCTAGAGCATCTGCAGTAGCTAACAAAGCCTGATTTTTCTGAGCGGTACTGGCTCTTGCCAACACACGAGAAGCCTCACGCGCAGATTCGCCAAGGCGCTGCATGTAGTCAACAACAAGTTCGGTCATAGCATCCAACCAAAGTTAAAAGTCAAATAGGCAACGATTATAGCGATGTAACGGCATAAACGCACAGATAGTTTGAAGATAGGGGTAAACCTAGCCTGAAGCTGGGCTTTCAAGGTGATTGACGATGAAAAGCTGAAGCTGTTTGCACCCTTAACCCGAGTCTTTAGTTTGAGCTCTCTACAGCACTCAAAATGTGCATCAGCCAGTTTTTAGGCAGCGATATCAGCCTCTTGATTTAAGAAAACAGTACGTATCGATACTCATTCTGGCTACATTATTATTGAGATATAACCAAAGCTCTCTTGTATTCATTAAACGCATATTCGGCGCTCAATTAGATGCTAACTTTTCCAGCTAGGGTGTATGGTCATGGACAATTTCACTGCCTACACTCGTAGCGCTCGTGCTGAGTTTATTTATAATCTGATTAAATCCAATAGAATTTGAGGCTTTTAACACAATATGGTCTCCATCATCGATCCATTGATCAAGATTTCTGAGGACTTCAGCTGTATTCGGGTACCATTTCTTCTTAACCGAAGCAAAGCTTTCGTTATCAATAATATCTTGCCAAAGATGCTGCATTCGCGAACCACAAAGAATCAATTTATCGGGTTTGGCCTGTGAAATACTATTGATTAAATTCTTATGATATAAAATTTCATCATCACCAAGCTCCATCATATCGCCTAATATTAAAAACCTATTACCTTTCTCTTTAATATTCCCCATTGATGCAATAGCAGCATTCATAGATATAGGGTTTGCATTATACGTTTCATCATAAAGCGTAATTTTTTTACCCCCTATCTCTACAACAGTCTTCTCACCTCGTCCTTTCAATGCATTAAATTCTTTAAAAACTTCTAAGTTTTCCATCCACTCTAGATTCAATGCTTTGAGGGAAGCAAAAACACTTAGCGCATTCAATATCATATGCTTGCTGTAAAGACCTATATCAAACTCAACGATAGTATTAAAGAAGTCGACTACAATGGTAGTCTCTTTAACTTCTAAAAGCTGGATATCATTATCTGGACTCTCACCATAAGTAATGACAGATACGCCTTTCTCTTTAGCCTTGGCTAAAAAGATATTTTTATGCAGAATTTCACCAAATAGGATAAGACTCCCACCAGGTTCCATTTCATTCATTATTAATGATTTTCTCTCAGCAATAGTTTGAGTGTTCTCGTGAAATTCAAGGTGAGCGGGTGCAATATTTGTAATAATAGCCAGCTGTGGTTTTACCAATGCTGCATTCACTACCATTTGACCAATAGCCATCTCTACTACCCAACTGGCAGCACCCTCTGGCATATTGACCTGATTCCAAGCAATACCTATCGGCAAGTTAGCGCTACTCTTCGTCTGTCCAGTTACACCAAACGGTGACAGCGCATGTGCCATCATGGCTACAGTCGTAGTCTTTCCTGCACTACCTGTTATACCGACAACCCTTCCAGAAAAAGCATTCCTCGCCGCTCGCCCTAAGGCTAACGTAGCAGCTCGAATATCCCTCACCTGTAAAATGGGCACACCAAGATTTAAGTAAGGAGCAGGATCGCAACACACTATAGCAGCAGCTTGCTGAGCAATTAATTGCTTAATAATGTGATCCGGCAAATAGCCTTGACTCAAATTTCCGCGTGCTAACAAAAGATGCCCGGGCTCAAATATTGGCTTATGTATGCAAATACCCGTCACATTCCAGTCATCTTCGGGCTGCACAATCCACTGACCATGAGTGATTTTAGCCAGACCTACTTTAGATAAAACGCTAAAACCTTCGAGTTTACTTTCCAGGTATTTTTTATACGCCACAAACCCTGAAAGGTAATGCTCCACATCATCAATTCTCACCCTGAATGAGTGATGTCGGATAAAGAAACTGCCTACAATTTTATTGGGGTTTTCAAAGTACATTGCATACTCAGGCCAGAAATGACCATTGAGCAAGTAATGAGCACGCTTTTCTAATGCGCTATAAAACTCTTCTAAATCTACACCTTGGAGAAGATGCTGATGCTCTACTGACGACTGTAAGCGCGTAATCATGCGCTCGGCTGCCATCATAAGCTCTAATAATGTAGGAAATGTAGTAATGCGGTTGGCAATAAAATCAAGGTAACCCACAACGTTTTGCAGGCCAAATTTATAATAACGCTCATCATCACGATACAGAGTGAGCTCATTAACACAGTAGCTTAACCAGTGGTCATGCGCCTTCCAGTGTTCGGCTGCAATAAAGTAGTCAAAGGCCTTTTCTACTATATTTAACCAACGCTCATCCTTGGTCAGCCCATACAGTCGCATCAAGCCGAATGCAGCTTCACCGTCATAATAGATAATTCTAAATTCTTCTTTAACAGTGAGTTTAGGGTAATTAAGCACATGCACAAACTTTCCAGTTTTTTTGTCCTGCATATACTCAATACCTAGAGCGAGCTGCTCTAATAACTCTAAGTACTCCTGAGTTCCTGTCACTTCAGAGTATTTACTTAAAGCCAGAATACAAACAGCATTGGCACCCAGCTTAACCTCTTTCCCCGTATGCTCAGCTAAGAAAGCAATCCTTTCCCCTGATCTTCTTAAGGTTACACGTCGAATCAATGTGTTCACGATATAGTCTATTGATCGTAAAATTGCATTTTCCAGCTCGGGATCTTGAGTGACCTCCCACGCTTCTATCATTGAGTAAGTGGTTGATGCATGACGCAGCGTATTATAAGTATTGATATAGCGATCAAAGCACGGATGCCAACCGTAATAGAATTGTCCTGTGTCTTTTACCTGAGTTGCTAGATAATGACTGCTTTTCTCAATTAGACTAAACGCGTCTTTCTGGGTCATTCTATCGATAACACGACGCCCTGCATCTCTACCTTTTGGGTGCAGTAATTGACTCGATTCTTCATTAGAACAGAACACACCTTGCGTATCTAACATGTAGATCGGTGAATTATTTTTAAATTCGTAGTGAAAGTCTAAAAATCTTTTTTTTGCATAACGTTCAAAATTTTTCTGATTAACAACAGCGTGCACACAAGCATGCCCGCCATACAGCATGGCGTTACTATTGAGTTCTTGTTCCAAAAAAGCTGTTTTAAAATCAGTATCAAATGCTAGGCCATAACGAAAATAATTACGTTTAACATCTTTTAGCCAATTTTTAAGCTGGCCTAAATGAGTTTCTCGCACGCTACGCACCCAATCAATACGCAAGTATTGAGGGATAATGCTTTTTTCACTAATCACTTCAGATGCCTGGTCTACTAATTGCTTCCAAGCGTCCTCAAACTCCTCACCTGAACAATGAACAACCTGTGCTTTTGTATCACCATCACTAACCGATAAAAATAAAGTGAATTTTGGCCAGTCGCCCTCAGGGCTTACTATGTTTTTTTTAACAGCTGGCTTGATTTTACGAAGCAATGTCGTCAATGACATATCAATATCTCTATATTAATGTTGGCTATCGATAAACTTTTTATAAGCAATCAGTCCAGACAGATAATGCTCTACATCATCGATTCTGACTCTAAATGCATGGTGCCGAATAAAAAAGCTGCCAACGATACGCTGAGGATTTTTATAGTACATTGCATATTCAGGCCAAAAATAGCCGTTTAATAAATATGCAGCTCTTATATGCAATGCGCGATAAAAACGTTCTAGATTAATTTCTTCTAAAAGACTTGGATGTATATTTTCCTCTTTGAGTCGACTGATGACTTTTTCAGTCGCCATGGCAAGCTCAAGCAGTGTAGGAAAGGTGGTAACTCGATTCTGTACAAAACCCAAATGATTTTTAATATTATCAATAGCAATTTTATAGTACTTAAAATCAGATTTATAATTTACTAATTCACTAATAGCGTAAGCCAACCAATGATCATTGTACTGCCAGTACTTTTCTTGAATACAGTAATCAACGAATTTCTCTACAGTTTCTAAAACGTGCTGATCTTTTGTTATTTTATATAATAGCATTAAAGAAAATAATGCTTCGCCATCATAATAAACGATCCTAAACTTTTCTTTTATCGACAAATCCGGATAATTCAATACATGCACAAAACTTGCATCCGCTTGCTGCATATAAAGAATCCCTAAAGAAAGCTGACTTAAATATTTTAAATATTTATTTGAGTCAATCAGTTCGGTATATTTACACAGCATCAACAGGCAAGCAGCCGTTCCACCCAGTTTTATTTCACGCCCCATATCCGTCAAAAAAGAATGCTGCCGGCCATCTACAATCACAGTCGTAACAAATGTATTGATTAAATAGTCGATGGCCTTTTCAATAGAAAGCAGAAGCTGCTGAGATCGAGTGACCTCCCATGCTTCAAGCATCGAATAAACTGAACTGGCATGCCTTAATGTATTGTAATGATCTATAGAGCGATCAAAACAGGGATGCCACCCATAATAAAAGCGTCCTGTATTTGGATCGACTTGCTCGGCTAAAAACTCACTGGATGTATGTATTAACTGGGACAGTACTTTGCTATCAAGCTGATGAACAATGCGCCGACCGGCATGCAAGCCTGTAGGGTAAGTCGGTAGGACCTCTTTTTTCTTAAGGTCTATAAAAACACCTTGGCAAGACAATAGATAAGCACTTTTAGTATTTTCAAATGTATACGAATAATCCAAATACTTACGTTTGGCATAAATGTGAAAGTTTTTCTCATTCAGTATGCCGCCCTCTATTTTATTACCACCATAGAGCATGGCATTAGCATTGAGTTCTTTTTCAGTAAACGCATACTTAAAATCATTATCCAAAGCGATGCCATAACGAAAGTAATTGCGTTTAGTCGTCGCAATAAGCTCTTTTAACTCTTCAATGGAAAGCTGGCGTACACCTGTGACAAGACTGAGATCGACATACTGAATGTCTTTTTTATTTATTATTAAATGTATTTCACTGACTAATACTTGCCAAGTCGAGTTGAAATCTTTACCTGTCACGGTAAATACCTCTGCTCTACTTTTACCATCCGATACAGCATAAAAAAAGGTGTACTGTGGATGCATTGCAAACTCAGGCAAAGCAAGGTCGGCTAAAATCGCCCGTGATTGGTTGATTAGACCGTCCATAGTACACCTTCTATATTTAGCGCTCTCTAAGTGCTTCTTTCGCTTGATTCATCGGTTTCATTAAGTATTCAAACACGGTTTTTTCACCCGTTTTAATATCCACTGTAGCAATCATACCTGGCACAATTGGGAATAACTTACCCGATTCATTCACTAGAGCATCTGTTTCGGTACGAATAAAGACGCGATAATAATAAACCTCTGGCTTGACCTCATCCTGAATCGTATCAGGTGAAATCAAAGTCACCTCGCCATCCAGTCCTCCATAAATAGAGTAGTCATAGGCAGTGATTTTCACTTTTGCTTCTTGCCCAGGATAAATAAATGCCACATCCCTCGGTGAGATGCGCGCTTCAATAAGCAACTGATCATCTAAAGGAACAATCTCCATTAACTGTCCGTTGGGCGGAACAATTCCTCCACGGGTCGTCACTGCAACATCTTTAACAATACCCCGAACTGGCGAGCGTAAAGTTAATCGTGACAGTGAATCTGTGCGCCCCTTAATGACTGACTCGAGCGCATCTGCTTCGGCTTTAGCTTTGCCAAGCTCTTCACGTGCACCCACCATATACTCAGAGCGTCGATCTGTAATCTTGAGCTGTAACTCGGAGACTTGGCGTTGCAGCTTTAGCACTTCAACGTTACTAGCAGCTCCCACCTGAGCTAAGGAACGCGTTAAGCTTAATTCTTCTTGTACTAAGCCAAGCGCTTGACGCAAACCCGCTATAGATTGGTCTAAACCTTTTTTGCGCGTTTGATATAAGCGCGTTTCAGTTTGGACAAGATGCGGGTATTCCTTTAATTCTGTTGGAAAGCTAAGTGTTGTTTGGTTTACCTCGGACTCTAAGCGCGCAATACTGGCCAGTGCAGCACGATAACGAGCGGTACTTTCACCCACGTTCGCTTCAGTTTTGGTTAAGTCCAGCTGTGCCAGTATCTGACCAGCCTCAACGATGTCACCCTGTCTAACCAACAACTCAGATACAATTCCGCCTTCAAGCGATTGAATCACTTGCTCTCTTGAAGTTGGAACCACTTTACCCGTACCAGTCGACACCTCGACCAACTCGGCGAAATATGACCAAACAATTAAACTGACTAAAAGGCATACAAAAACCCAAATAATGCGTGAAGACTTAACAATTTCAGCCTCATCAACCTGATCATTGTAACGGCGTTTATCTTCATCATAATCAAGCAGAAGAATTTTATCTTCTTGAGCCATATTACTCATACGAGTTCCTTTAGCTATAAATGACGGCCTAAGCGGTAGCTTTAGGTTTGGCTTTTCCAGACAGCTTAGCTAAGACATCTGCCTTAGCGCCATCCAGAACAATCTGACCATTATCAACCACAACAATACGGTCAACCCTATTCACTACACTCATTTTATGAGTTGCAACAATCAGTGTTTTATCGCCTATCCATGAAGAGAGCTGATCAAGAAACAGCTTTTCTGTTGTGTCATCCAATGATGCGGTTGGCTCATCAAGCAGCACTACATGTGGGTTACGCACTAACAATCGCGACAACAGTAATGACTGACGCTGACCACCCGATAAACCTCGTCCGCCTTCGGCAATAAGATAATCCAAACCATTGGGCAGTTTATGAATAAAGTCGAGCGCACCTGTCATGCTTAATGCTTTCAGCATGTCATCATCGTGTGCCATAGGCGCACCTAGCATAAGGTTTTCTCGGATAGTGCCATGAAATAAAGTTGCATTTTGGCTCATTAAGCCAATATCACGACGCACATCAGCAGGGTCAATATGCGCCATGCCAACTCCATCAACAGTGACAACACCTTCTTTAGCTTCAAGCAGTCCTGATAACACCTGTAACAAAGTTGATTTACCGGCACCATTACGACCTAACAGAGCGATTTTCTCACCTTGTTTGATCTCAAACTTTTTAACCTGTAGCGCAGCTATCTGACTGTCCACACCATAAAAAAACTTGGCGTTTTTAATGCTGTAATTACCATTGACGGATGTTTTATGGACTTTCTTTTCACCGACTGGATTATCGACAGGCAGTTCCATCAATTGATTGATGCTATGTAGAGCAACCTTAGATTGCTGCCAGCGACTCAGCACCTGAGTTAACCCAGCCATTGGTGCAATCATACGCGAGCCAAGAATAGAGGCAGCAATCAGTGAACCTGTTGTAAGGTCACCTTCAATCACCATAGGCGCACCAAATAAGACAATAACGGCAAAAGTAGAAGTTTGAATACTTTGCGTCCAAGTCGTCAAGCTACTGACTAACGAGCGTAGACGTAAATTCACATCAGCCGCTACAGCATTGTAGTTATTCCACTGCGATTGAAAGCGCTGTTCGGCTTGTAGGGTTTTAATATCCTCACTGCCCTGTACCGCCTCAACAAGCATGGCATTACGCAAGGAACTCTCGCGCATTGCTTCATTGGCATAGGTGCGTAACTTTCCTTGTACTAATAAGCCTGGTAAAACCATGAGGACTACAGCAACAATCGGCACCCAAACAAGCGATCCTGCTAAGTACCAAAAAACCGCACAAAATAATAAGAAAAACGGCATATCTGCAAATGCTGTGACCGTCGTTGAGGTGAGCAACTCTCTTACATTATCTAACTCACGAATTTGTGAGATAAATGTACCTGTTGAACGTGGTCGGTTGGCGTTTTTAATACGTAATGCATGGCCGAATACGCTATCAGAGATCCTCAGGTCAGCACGCTTCCCTAAGAGGTCGGTAACACGTGAGCGCATTTTCCTCATGATGTAGCCAAAAACGATAGCCAGCATCACCCCACTAAAAAGCACATAAAGCGTTGAGTAAGACTCTGCAGGAATAACCCTGTCGTACACTTGACGAGTAAATAAAATACCCGCTAAGCCCAGCACGTTAGCAACAAAAGAAGCGATAAAAACATGGCTATACGGCCGCCAATCTCGCAGAACAATTTTTCTAAACCAATCTTTATCGTGTGGCTTTATATAATCGTCAATACGCGCATCGGGCACTGTGTGTGTCGGACGCAACACCACAGCCAAGGTGATATTATCCAGCAGTTCTTGCTCGCTAATACTGCTTTTAACACCCTCATCACCACTGTAGGTAATGCCTACCTGACCTTTTTGATCCAAGGTATCTAGAACAGCAATTTGACCTTGTTTAAACTGAACTACTAAAGGTAAACGCCAAGCTGTCAGCTCATTTTCATTCAACTTGATCACGCTTAACGTCAGCCCTGCCTGACGTGCAATACCACGTAACACATCACTCATGGGACTGTTCTTCAACCAATGACTGGTTAAAGAAATATTTTCTTTAGAGCACTCTAAACGATAATGCTTAGCCACCGATAAAATAGCTTCTATCCAAACCGAATAATCGGCTTGGGGTTCAGCGACCAACGGCTCAGTATCATGCTGTTCTTGATCTGTCATTATAAATTGCTATCCAGCGCTACATCAGTATTGAGTGCAAAAGCACCCCGTAAGTTAGCCGCATTGTATAAACAGTCGATTTGTAAACGCTTTAAGTCTTGCTCAGTATTGCTTTTTTCCATCCGTGCCTGATGAATTTCCTGCTCAGTATTGAGCAAGTCAAGTAATGTACGCGTGCCCAGTGAAATATACTGCTGGCGATACACATCTTGTGTTTCTACAATGCTATTAATTCGGCTATCTAAAATAGACAAGCGCTGCTGGTAGGTTCCAGCCTGAGCTTTAGCTTCTTGCAAGCCGCGTGAAATACTTAATAGCGCTTCATCTTTAGCTGCATCTGCAGCACCTAACGCATACTCTGCACCGCGCTTACGAGCTGTTGTAGCGCCACCTTGGTATAAGTCCACATTTAAATTTAGACCTACAGTGTAGTCAGTACGGTCACGGCGCTTGCCATTTTCTAAATCACGGTCGCGCTCTTTTAAATAATGTTCTGCTTCAGCATCAGCTGTAATAGTTGGATAAAAATCCGCCTTACTTGCTTTAATTTTTGCAAGCGCTTCAGAGCGTTGCGCCTCAGCAATCAATACTTCAGGAACATTACTTAAGCTATTAATATCTATAAAACAACCATGATTTAATGCTGATGGAACACCTGATATAACTGCCGGAGGTACGGTAGATCCGACTAAACTCTGTAATGTGCGCTTCCATAGTTCAAGCTGCGACTGCATCTGCAACTCATATGCTAAAGCTGATTCGCGGCGAGACTGCGCTTGCATTTCATCGGCACGGGTACTGGCGCCCATGGCTGAACGCTTTTTAGAGAGGTCTAATAAGTCAGTTACACCAGCAACTTGCTCACCTGCAATTCTCACGAGAAATTGATAGCGCTGTACTTCTAAAACAGCAAAAGCAGTTTCGCGGATCAGCTGATCAATAACACGTAACGTGTCAGCTTCGTTTCTTTCAACACCGTATTGCGCCGCTTCAACATCGCTGGCCACTTTACCAAAGTCATACACCAATTGAGAACCAGTGACAGTAAAGGCCTCTTCACTGCGACCTGTCGAATCGCGGTAATTGGTATTAATACCACTGCGAATTTGCGGGAAATAGGCTGACTTAGCAACTCCCACTTCTTCACCTTGCTGACTTGTACGCTGACGCGCACCGGTAACCATAGGATGCCATTCAATTGCACGCTTGACTGCTGCGCTCATATCTAAGTTACGCAATTGCATTGGTGCTTTCAAAGTGGTTGTTGCATTCATATCTGGCAGTAATGCATCACTTGGTGCAGCACTGACCGCCAATGGTAACAATAAAGAAATGGCTAAAAAAAGAGAACGCTTGCTATAAACGAAGGGTAAAGAGACGGCAGTCAAATATGTTGGGGTTGTCATCACGCAATGTCCTCAGCGAATATATTTCAACAAATACAATATCTTGTAAAAGTCAGTTATAGGTCTAGCGACTTATACTACTAAAATAACTAGACATATAACGATCTTTTGCTCATTAAAAAAAAGCACCGAGCCTCTCGACCCGGTGCTTTATCAACAGAACATTAAATATACGAGCTATTGTCGTCCTGCCAGTCATCTACTAATGGGTCAGCCACAGGTTGTAAATCATACCCTGCTGTATCAGCAGTAGAGTACTCAGGAGCACCGGCGAAGAAAGATGATTCCTCTTCTGGCGCTGGCAAAGGAACAGATTCCTCGCTGCTACCATCTGAAAGAACATCATTGAGGCTTAGGCTGAAGCCAGTAACTTCTTCCTCAGGCTCTTCTGAAGAATCCTCGAGGCCAGCTAAATCAATGCCATCTGACTCATCAAAGCTAAAGGCACTCTTACCTGAAAAGCCAGCTGGCTTTTCACCACTGTTTATCACTATATTCAAATCTGCCGTATCGGTGGTAGAACCGTCAGAAATAGTATAAGTGAACACTTCAGTTTGATCTTGCGTCTCATAATCTCCATTGGCAGTGTAGGTGTAGTCACCGTTAGCGTGAATCTCAAGCTGACCATAGAAACCGTCGATGACTGCACTGTCGCCAGTAGGTACGAGGACAATATTGCCATCCATCTCTACCTGAGTGATTTCAGTGCCTGGGGTCACTTTGTCTTCACCCTGTTCACCAGTAATTCCATTATCTGGATCGATAACGTTACCGGTTGCTGTTCTGTCTTCCTCAAAGCTGGACTCAGTCACCGTAGCGCTGACTTCAGTTTCTTCCAGCAATGTTAAGGTATTACTGAGTAATGCATCTGCCACCACATCTTTCACATCACCCAATAAGGCTGACAACCCTAGAGCACTTAGTGTGTTACTAAGAATACCGACCAAATCACCAGCACCAAGCCCCTCAGTAGCCTCAAGTATCGGCTCCAAGACACTTCTAACTACGGTGCCCAGGCCCATATCCAAATCTAAATTTATATCCAGATCCAGACCCAGTGAATCGTTAAGATTATCGTTAAGATCACCCAGCACTATCTCGAGCAAACCATCTAAGCCTAGAACACCACCCAGGAGACCACCTAGGAGACCACCTAGTAAGCCGCCCTTTTCACCTTCCGTCAGCAGATCACCTAGATTGCCGAGTACTTGCGCATTCAATGCAGTTTCAACTGCATCTAGAACCACTGTTTGGTTATCAGCTCCAAGCACTACACCGGCTTCACCTAGCTCTTCCAGCGTAATATCAGTCACTAGCGCATCCAGTGCGCTCTGTTCCTTACTAACAACGACACTGTAAACACCAGGTTCTAGATCAGAAAGGGTCACTTGAAGTCTGCCATCAGCAGTTAAACCAAGCACTTCCAGACCAGCGACGTCGCCCACTAATGGACCATCACCCGTCGAACCGATATAAACACGCTGACCTGCGCCATCATAAACCTCGAGGTAGAAAGCATCGGCTACGGCTACTAATGCGGTTTGGCTGACTTCAATCGTCACTGCACCACTAGTACCTTCAGCCACGGTAAATTCTAGGCTACTGTTATCAATCTTGTCTCCTGATCCTTCAGTTAATCCGAGTACCTGTAAATTCGAGTCTATAATCGGCTCATGCGTGTTAGCAACCAACGCACCCAGATACACATTATCCTCATCATCAACAGCTTCTAGAGCGTCAGCGTCACCATCCGCATCTGCGTCAGCGTCGGCATCGGCATCAGCGTCAGCATCGGCATCTGCGTCAGCATCGGCATCGGCATCTGCGTCAGCATCCGCATCGGCGTCAGCATCGGCATCAGCGTCAGCGTCGGCATCAGCGTCAGCATCGGCGTCAGCATCAGCGTCAGCGTCCGCATCGGCATCTGCGTCCGCATCAGCATCAGCGTCGGCGTCGGCGTCAGCATCGGCATCGGCATCGGCATCGGCATCGGCATCGGCGTCAGCATCAGCGTCGGCATCAGCGTCGGCGTCGGCGTCGGCGTCAGCATCGGCGTCAGCATCTGCATCTGCATCGGCATCTGCATCTGCATCGGCATCGGCATCGGCATCAGCATCAGCGTCGGCATCAGCGTCGGCGTCAGCATCGGCATCAGCATCAGCATCAGCGTCGGCGTCAGCATCAGCGTCAGCGTCCGCATCGGCATCGGCATCGGCATCTGCGTCCGCATCAGCATCAGCGTCGGCGTCGGCGTCGGCGTCAGCATCGGCATCGGCATCGGCGTCAGCATCAGCGTCGGCGTCAGCATCAGCATCAGCATCAGCATCAGCATCAGCGTCGGCGTCGGCGTCAGCATCGGCGTCAGCATCGGCGTCAGCATCTGCGTCAGCATCTGCATCGGCATCGGCATCGGCATCGGCATCAGCATCAGCGTCGGCGTCAGCATCGGCGTCAGCATCGGCGTCGGCGTCGGCATCGGCATCGGCATCGGCATCGGCATCGGCATCAGCATCAGCGTCGGCGTCAGCATCAGCATCTGCATCTGCATCAGCATCTGCGTCCGCGTCCGCGTCGGCGTCAGCATCGGCATCAGCGTCGGCGTCGGCGTCGGCGTCGGCGTCAGCATCCGCATCTGCATCGGCATCGGCATCAGCATCTGCGTCCGCATCGGCGTCGGCATCAGCATCTGCGTCCGCATCGGCGTCGGCATCAGCATCAGCGTCGGCATCAGCGTCAGCGTCAGCATCGGCGTCAGCATCAGCGTCGGCATCGGCATCGGCATCGGCATCGGCGTCAGCGTCGGCGTCAGCATCAGCGTCGGCGTCAGCATCGGCGTCAGCATCGGCATCCGCATCAGCATCAGCATCAGCATCAGCATCAGCATCCGTATCATCTACAACTGGGTTATATGAAGAAGAACTACTGTTACTACTATTAGCGACTACTCCGCCTACAGCTAGCAGCATTAATCCAAAAACTGCCCAATCTGGTACATCTGATAAAACACCAGCGGCAGCGCTCGCACCCGCATCAAGTGTTGCAACTTCAGTAAAAGTAAACTCTGAAATTGTAGGATTAAACTGTCCCAGCCAAAGCACACCGTCGTCATCTTCAAGTACAAGCTCGCTCGATTCTTCTTGACCAAACTTCGCAAAAAAATTCTCAACTGTAATAACATCGCCAGAGTTAAGAGAGATCAGCAAATTAAGGCCATCTAACTTATAGGCCTGTACATCCATTGGCCCAAACGGCATTTTAACAGCGCTGACGCCATCTAAAGTAACTGTTCTAGTCCACTCTATTGAAGACACTTCACCACTTGTTTTTTTTACTATACCAATAGATTTATCGTTCATATTATGTTCTCTCTTATCTGAAAAGCATTTGTTACAGTAAATAAAAGATTCTGACATTTTAATAATTCATTGCTGAGTTGGCATGACTACTAGTAGTTCATTTAACTGACAAAAACATCAACTCACCATCATATAAAATCAAAAATTTTACTCTCAAGTCTAAATAGCCGCATTTAACTAACGCAAAACTACTAACAATTACTCAAACCTTAACAAAATTACAACACCAGCACAATCAATCACTTCTATATATGCACACCAGTTAAAAAGCCCACAACCAATACTATAGTTATAGTCATTTATGTATACCCTGTAAAATACATAATTTTTATTTAGCTTCCACATAAAAACGTAAGCAATAAAATAACGATCAACTGTATAAAATCTATAAAAACCACCAAGGCATGCGCACGTGTGACACATCTGTACCCTACACAGGCAAGACCCCATCAATCCAAACTGAAAAATCAGATATTCAAATTCACAACTTTCCTTCAGGCATAAAAAAACCCCTGATCAATAATGATCAGGGGTTTTAGTGTAAATATTTCACAACGATCTACTCTCAAATATAAAAATTCGATACCACTATAGATCCTTAATTACTATATTGTTAAACCTCACAAGTAATGAACAATAGTTAACTCAACCCCTTAAAGATACTACACATTTAACCTACCAATACTATAAACCTAAAGGATTCAACATTAACATAACATCCTCTTTACAAATAAAACAAAAACCAAAAATTAATTATAACTCAAAACAACCAACGTATTAATTAAATCAAATTTACAAATAGCTTTGACTCAATAAGTCATCAAGAAAATCAACTGTAGGCATTACATCCAGTGTAACTTCATTACTTTCAGCATTGATAAATTCTTGAGTAACTTCTACATCACCTTCAGCGAATAACACAAACTGCTCGCTATCAGTTTCTTGGCTCAACATCTCTTCTAAAACCAGTTCATTCTCTATCGACTCAGTGTCAAACAAGCTAAACTCATCGAGGTTTTCTAAACTGCTTAAATCAAAGCCCTCACCAGTATCAGACATACTGAATTCAACAGTCTCAAAATATGACTTAGCAAGCGCTGGTACCTGCCAAACAATACTTGGTATCAGCTCTGCTAAACCATCAGCATCAACTATAAGCAAATCTTCAAAATTAGACTCACCTTTACGGTCAACACGCAACTTACCATCTTTATATTCTAGATATTGGCTAAGGTTATCAGCTGTTTGGTTACCATCCAGTAATGCACTGATATCAATCGTATCGCCATCGGCTTCAGAGAAATCAATCAAAGTATCGATGCCGTTACCACCGTTACCACCTAACTCATCTAAGCCTAAGTTTGTAAACAGCACACGAGCAGAACCTTCGTCCAACTCGTAAATTTCATTACCTGCAGTACTGATTACTGAATTAAACTCATCATTAGTAGCACCTTCATTGGCTTGAAGGTCATTACGTGCAGCTGGCTCAGCAGGAAGAGCATCGTTATTGCTTGATGAGGAACCACCGCCGCCACCGCTGCTTGCTGCTATTGCTACTCCACCAACCGCTAAAACAGATAGCCCAATTAGAGCCCAGTCAGGTATATCAGCTAAAACACCAGCAGCAATACTTGCATCCGCATCCAACGCTGCAATTTCAGTAAAAGTAAACTCTGAGACTGTCTGGTCAAATTGGCCAAGCCAAGATATACCCTCTGCATCCTCAAGAATAAGTTCGCTGCCCTTATTATCTTCATCAAACTTAGCAAAGAATTTTTCAACCGTAATAGCAGCGCCAGAATTAAGTTTAATTATTAAATTAAAACCGTCAGCGCCATAGGATTGAACATCCATTGGTCCAAATGGCATTTTAACAGCGCTAACATCATCTAAAGTAACTGTATTAGTCCACTCAAAAGAAGATGCTTCACCACTTGATTTTTTTACCACACCAATCGTTTTTCCAGACATATTCATATTATCTTCTCCCTCTAAATTAAAAAGCTCTTCCCAGTGTACACAAGACCTCTTAAGGCTTTAAAATTTTTCTTTGAGTTAATATGATTATTACGAGGTCATTCAACCCATTAAATAAATATTTAATGCAAAAAGTGATAGAAAAAGCATTATTTAAAAATTAATTTTATAACACAACCAATTTTGCTGCTTAATGCACGACTAGATGATTATTTATAATCATAATTTTACCAAAGTGGCAGTACTCGCACAAGCAATCACAACCATGCGCTAAGTTACCTATCTAAAACAAAACCAATACAACACCATAACTATACTGCTGACGTTATCTTATAACTATTGTTTTACATTTTATCGCAAGTAGATGTTTACAGCTTTTATTCCAGGCTATACTGCTATACTTCAGATAATTATTTTCTTGCAGGCATAAAAAAACCCCAGATCATTGCTGATCTGGGGTTTTGGTGTTTAAGCTTGACAATGACCTACTCTCACATGGGGAAACCCCACACTACCATCGGCGATACATCGTTTCACTTCTGAGTTCGGGATGGGATCAGGTGGTTCCAA
>LFRM01121713.1_pt2 | contig 28643 bp, 20 predicted proteins | sample 618341 | NCBI WGS metagenome assembly LFRM01 (sample SAMN03654438, study PRJNA283298) | anaerobic digester metagenome | isolation source: pool of bioreactors CSTR01a, CSTR02a, and CSTR03a thermophilic anaerobic... | place: Denmark: Kgs. Lyngby | collected 2014-05-21 | reverse complement strand
CCACCAGGAATAAAGACCACACCTTTAATCTGAACTTCTGGCAGAAAAATTCCCGCGACACTGAGGTTCCCTCCCAATTTAGAATAGTAGATTTGCGGAAGTCCTCACTCAGGCAGGATTCCCCAACATGACCCGTGGAGCACCCCTCGAGACCTCCTCCATTGGTTAGACGAACCAGCCCTTTCCGGCGTTACAAAACCTGGTAACAAGATCCTGACTTTTTCGCAACGGGCTCCCGGGGTTGGAGAGACATAGCATTGAAAGTAAGGAAAATAGAAAAGCGGCCTTGCGGCCGCCAATTTCAAGCCAAACTCTCCAGGCTCACTTTATCTTTTCCTTATTGGGCAGCAGGAAGGTCCGGGCAATATCGTCGGCATACTTCCTGATCCCCTCATTGCCAAAATCAGCCAGGGCCGTGGCCGTCACCCGCTCCCGCAGCATCAACACCTCCACCTCCGGCAGGGATAACTGGATGGCCCGGGCCAGGGGGAGGCCGTTTTCGAAGATCTCCACGGCATGGCAGTTGCCCACCACAAAATTGAGGCCCATTTCCTCTGCCTGTTTGAGAAGATCACTGCCCCGGTGCACCCGGCTGATGGTGGCCAGCAGGGTATCTATTTCCGGGTGTTCCTTTTTGACCTGGACCAGGTGTGGGGCGGTGAAACCGGTATGGGGGAAAATATGGGCCACTGTACCCACCGGGTTTTCCGGCGCTCCCGCCAGGATCTCTGGCCGGGTGGCGAGACAGGTTTCGTAAATTTCAATGTTTCCCCTCAGCTTGCACTCCAGCTCCAAAAGCTGCTTCTCCACTTCCAGGCACATCAGGTTTTCCAACCGGGCCAGCATATCCCCCAGGGTCTTGACCTCCGGCAGGGCCTTGCCCACATAGAGGATATTCCCCGGGATGCCGCCATAGGCAATCTCCACCCGAAAGGCCTTGTGACCGTGAAGCCAGGACAGGCCCGGGTGGAGGCCGTGGAAAGCCTCGTGGAGTTCCATGACGCTTATGTCGTAAAGATCGAGGTAACTTTTCAGGGGTACGCCGCCGGAATTGGCCGCATCGGCAATGGGATGGTGGGTAAGGATCACATCGATCCCGCAGGCAATAATAAATCTCCCCACCCTTTGCTTCCCCGCTTGCCTGTATGTTTCTTCACCAGGGTAAAATTTCCTTCCTATGGAATGACCGGGCCGCCCGGATGATCCTGGCTGTAACCGGCACGATCATGACAATACCCAGTATAGCCATGTTTGCCTTCCTGATCCCCCTTTTCGGGATCGGTATAGCCCCGGCCCTGGTCGGTCTAACCTTGTACTGTCTCCTGCCCATCCTGCGCAACACCTATACAGGGCTCAAGAATATCGACCCGGCCGTCCTGCTGGCCGCCCAGGGAATGGGTATGGGTGAGGCCAAGATCCTCTGGCGGATAAAACTACCCCTGGCCTTTATGGTCATCATGGCCGGCATACGCACGGCCGTGGTCATGGGTGTGGGCATTACAGCAGTGGCCGCCTATATAGGTGCCGGCGGGTTGGGACAATTCATCTTCCGCGGCATTTCCCGGGCCAATGACAAGATGGTCCTCACCGGCGCCATCTTCGTCGCCATCCTGGCCATCCTCCTGGACTACGGCCTGGGTTGGGTGGAAAGAAAACTTGGCACCTGAAGGAGGGAAATCTAGATGATCAAACTGGAACACGTAACTAAAGTATATAAAAAATCTGAAGGACCGGCCGTAGCCGACCTTAACCTCCATATCGGTAAAGGGGAAGTATGTGTCCTTGTAGGGCCCTCCGGATGTGGAAAAACAACAACCATGAAGATGATCAACCGCCTCATTGAACCTACCAGCGGCACCATCTTTGTCGACGGGCAAAATATAATGGATGTCAATCCCATTGAACTGCGGCGCAACATCGGCTATGTAATCCAAGAAATCGGCCTCTTCCCCCACATGACCATTGCCGAGAATATCGCCACAGTACCCCTGGAAAAGAAGTGGCCCCGGGATAAAATCCGGGCCCGGGTCGATGAGCTCTTGCAACTGGTGGGATTAGACCCAAATATTTACCGGCAGCGGAAACCCCGGGACTTAAGCGGCGGGCAGCGCCAGCGGGTGGGGGTGGCCCGGGCCATGGCCGCCGATCCCCCGGTATTATTGATGGACGAGCCCTTCGGGGCCCTGGACCCGATCAACAGGGGAAAATTGCAAAACGAGTTCCTCCGGATCCAGAAAAAGATCCAGAAGACAATTGTCTTTGTAACCCACGATATAGATGAAGCCATTAAGATGGGGACCAAGATCGCCATCATGCGCCAGGGTAAATTGGTCCAGTACGATACCCCCGAGAATATCCTCAATGCACCGGCCAGCAATTTTGTCATCAACCTCATCGGCGGCAACCGTACCATTAAGCAGTTGAACCTGATCCGGGTCGGAGAGATGATGAAGGAAGCGCCCCCGGTTGTAGAGCTTTCTGCCCCTACGGTAAAAGCCCGGGAGCTGCTGGCAGCCCGGGGAAAAGACCTGCTCTTTGCCGTGGAAAAAGACGGGCGCCTGGCCGGTTACCTGTCCCCCCAGAACGCCCGGGAAGAGGGACAAGTCGCCGATGTAATGCAGGAAATCCCCAATAGCATTACCCCTGATGCCACCCTCAATGACGCCCTTTCGGAGATGCTGGCCTTTGGCAAGGGCTTTGTCTGTGTCGTGGACGAAGGGGGAAAACCGGTGGGGCTGGTAACCCTGGGAACCTTGATGAAGGCGGTGGGCGGCAATGACAACAACTCTTAAGAAGCTGGCTTCCTGGCTGCTGGTGCCCCTCCTGTTGGCAGTGATCGGCACCCTTGTTACTGTCTACTTCGTCAGCAATCCCACTGACGGCATTGTCGCCCGGCAGTTGCAGTACCCCAAGGTCTTGGCTTACCTGGTCAGGCACGTTTTCCTGGTGATACTCTCTTCCCTGCTGGCCATTCTCACTGCCGTCCCGGCAGGCATCCTGCTGACCAGGAAGGGGTTCAGGTTTTTGGCACCGGTGATAATTAATATTGTTAATATTGGCCAAACCATACCCAGTATCGCGATTCTAGCCCTGTTCATGAGTATCCTGGGTTTGGGAGTGAGAACTGCAGTCTTTGCCCTGTGGCTCTATTCCCTCCTCCCCATCTTGCGCAACACCTACACCGGCATCCAGGGAGTCAATCCGGGGATCATCGAAGCGGCCCGGGGGATGGGCATGCCTCCCCAGCGGGTCCTTTGGCGCATCGAGTTCCCCCTGGCCCTGCGGGTAATCATGGCCGGGATTAGAACAGCAGTCGTCATCAACGTGGGAACTGCCACCCTCTCCACCTTTATCGGTGCCGGCGGCCTGGGTGACTTAATTATAACAGGGCTCAGCCTCTCCCGGATTACCATCACCCTCACCGGCGGCATTCTGGCCGCCCTCCTTGCCATTTTGGCCGACTATTTCATCGGACAGGTCGAGATCCATCTACTGGCCGAATAGGAGGAAAAATATCCTGTTAAGGAGTGTGATTTTATGTTCAGAAAGCTGGTTTTAATCCTGACGGTGGCATTATTGGTTGCTAGTTTGTTCGGATGTGCCGGCGGCGGTGGTGATAGCAAGCAGGTGGCCGTCGGTTCCAAGGAGTTTACCGAGCAGCTGATCCTGGGGCAAATCGCCATCAAAGCCCTGGAAGAACACGGCTTTACCGTAATTGACCGGACCGGCCTGGCCGGTACCGAACCAGCCCGGGTAGCCCTGGAAAACGGCGAAATAGACCTGTACTGGGAATACACAGGTACGGCCTGGTTGGTCGCCCTGGGCCACGACCAGCCCATTACCGACTCGGAGGAAGCCTATAACAAGGTTAAGGAAGAGGATGCCGCCAACGGCCTGATCTGGCTGCCCTATGCCCCCTTCGACAATACCTATACCCTGATGATGCGCCAGGAAGACGCCCAGGCGCTGGGCATTGTCAGCCTCAGTGACCTGGCCGCATACATGGCCGCCAATCCGGCTGAATTAATGGTGGGGATTGACCACGAATTCAGCGCCCGCCCCGACGGCTGGCCGGAACTGATCAAGGTCTACGGCATCGATATACCGGAAGAAAACGTGTCCATTATGGACCTGGGGATCACCTACAAGGCCCTGCGGGACGGTCAGGTAGACGTGGCCATGGGCTTTGCCACCGATGGTCGGATTGCCGCCTTTGACCTGGTCAACCTGGAGGATGACAAACACTTCTTCCCCGTCTACAATCCCTCGCCGGTGGTGCGGACGGAAACCCTGGAAAAATACCCGGAGATCGCCGATATCCTGGGCGACATCGGGCCCAGCCTCGACACCGAAACGATGACCAACCTCAACTACCAGGTCGATATTGAAGAACGGGAGCCGGAAGAGGTGGCAGAAGAATGGCTGCGGGATAAGGGATTCATTGAATGATTTTGCGGGTAGAAGGGGGGCGCCCGGCCCCCCTTCTACCCGCTAAGGGCAATTGAGGATTTTTAGGAACCTCCCGGCCCTTTCCTTGTCCTTTTACCCTTCCCGGACCACAGGCACTTTTCCTGCCCCTGCAGGAGCAGCCTCGCTTCAAAGGGTTTTCCCTCTGTTTCAGTAAACACAGTGCCCGGCACTGTGGTCCTTGTTGATAAATTCTTCTTCATTTTATTCACAGGCAGGGAAATGCCCGACCTGCTCCCGGGTAATTGGAGGGGTGGATTACCTGCTGATGTGCACCCACCTGGGCCCTCCCTCTGTGGTGAAAATTTCACCGACCGGCCAGGGGGAAAAGAAAAAAACCCTGGCTTTACTTAAAAAGAGGGCCAGGGTCTCCTGCTGCCGTTGCTACCCGTTGTCCAAATAAAATGAACCTTGCTGGGGATTGATATTACTATCCTCTGTAAGCTCTCCGGACCATCCCCCCGTAAACACCGGCGGCTCGGCCGAATCCCATTCATTCTTTTTGTTATCTACATCCTCATCCCCGAGGGCGGCAATAAAAATCCTGACAATGTCGGGATCAAACTGGCTGCCTGCGTTTTCCCGCAATTCCCTCACTGCCTCTGCAACCTGATAAGCCCTTTGATAGGGCCGGTTGGCCGTCATTACTTCAAAGGCGTCGGCAACTGCTATAATTTTTGCCTCCGTCGGAATATCGGGCCCCTTTAATCCACGGGGGTATCCCCTGCCATCATATCGTTCATGGTGAAAGAGCACCATCGGAATAATGGGTTTAAGCTGTCCCTCTTCTCCTATAATCCGCGCGCCTATTTCCGGGTGTCTCCGGATTAGATTTAATTCTTCCAGGGTCAGGTTGCCCGCCTTTAGCAGGACATCATCGCCAATCCCAATTTTCCCAATATCATGGAGCAATGCCCCCCAGCGCAGGAATTCCAGTTTTGCCTGGGAAAATCCCATTTGTAAACCGGTGGCGACGGCAAATCTTGTCACCCGCAGGGAGTGTATACTGGTATAGTAATCCTTTACTTGCAGGGCCACGGTCAATGACCGGAGATAATTGAGACTAAGATCTGATATTTTCCTATTCAGGGAGGTATTCTCCAGTACGGCCGCAATATAAAGGGCCAGGGAAGAGGCTATCCTTATCTTTTCCGGGGTAAACAGCGGCTGTTCTCCAGTCCTGCCCAGGGCAATAATTCCGTAAGGCTGATGCCCCTTTACCAGGGGAAGGTAAAAGACTGCTTCCGGTTCCCGGGGCGAGTAACGGTACTTAGAAAAACTTTTATCCCGGAGCAGGCGGGGGCGCCCTCCCAGCAGGATTTGCCCCGCTATCCCTTCCCCTGCAGACACCCGGTATTTTTTTGCTTCCCCGGGCGAAATACCATTACCGGCTGCGACGGTTAGGTCTCTTGATCCCTTGTCTACCAGAAAAAACACTACCTGCTCAACATTAAACAACTCCGACAACAGAACAAGAAAGGGGTTTAATATTTCTTCAACAGGGGCGGCGCTCTGGAATAACCGGGAGACCTTTTCCAGGGTAACGGCTATATTGTTAGAAAGATTTGCTCCTGCCCTTATTTTCTTATCCATATAACCCCACTCTCCGCCATGTTGCCCCCTGCCCCACCCTTCTTCATCTGGTACGCACTGTAAATAATTCCTGCATAATTCCGCTAGTAACTACTATAAAAAAGAGGTTGCTTGCGAATAGAATATTTTTCTTTAGGCCCACGGGTGCCCTTTAACCCTTCCCCCGGGAGCCTATTGTCTGAACCCTCTGTTATTGCCGCCGCCAGAGGGTTATAGCCAGCCTCTTTTTCGCCCCCTGGAGCAATATCATCCTCGCAGTTTAGAGCTTTATCCTCGGATATAGTTTCTGTGCCATTGGCCGTGATCGTTAAAGCACCTTTTTCTTCCATTCCTTCGTCTTCTGGCGCCGGTGCATTTTTTTCCTGGCCCAGGTCGTATATCATGGTACACCCATCATAAGCCTGCAGTTTCTGACAGGTTAACTCATTGTAGTACAGGCGACCCGAGGGATAAATAACCAGTTTTTCTGCTTTTATAGCACCGCGCACAACCCCGGCGATCTCAACCTTGTCTGCTTCTACCCTTCCCGACAAAGAACCGCTCTTGGCTATGAGAACATCCCTGGCCATGTTAATATCGCCCTGAAAAGCGCCTTTTATAACGACTTTACCTTTTTCCTCGTCCGGATTATTATAGTTTAAAAAGTTGGCTAACAACATTGCCGCAGCCATTATTTAATCACCCTTTATAAAAGATTTATTCATTCTCGACAGGCTCCTTTTCCAAATCAACCCCCGAAACCCGCCAGAGCCAGTTCCCCCAGGCCAAAAACCCGCTGCAGTTGGCAATATTGGGTTCAGCCGCCAGCTCTGCCTGGGGCAGTTGCCGCAAGAGATAAGAGCTGATAGCCTGTCCGCCCCCTCCGGTCACGATCAGGCGATCCAGGTCTTGTATTCTCCACTGGGAATTAATTTCCACAAGAATATTTGTTGCCAGTTTCTCAAAGGCTTCCTCGACGATGGCAGATATGTCTACAGTTTGGCCGGAGATGTTGATTTTGCGGTTTATAACAGCACTGTCGAGGGCATAGCTTTCCTTCTCCAAACCGTATTCCCGGGCCAGGGCTACCCCGATTTCCCTGTAAGCCGTCGCCAGACCCGTGGGGAAGGATTTGCTGTTTCCGGGTATGTATTCACCATTATCAATGGCCGCCAGGTCGGTAGTCCGGAAACCAATGTCGATGATCCCGATCAACCCCTTGGGCAAATAGGTTGTCCCTTCTTTATCCCCATCGAGAAATTGAGACCAGTAGGTGCCCAGGGGTTGGGGTACTATTTCCACCTCTGATATATAAAAGGTCTTGGTATCTTGAATCACACCACGGCGGGGTATTTTGATGGTTTTCTCCCCTAATAATCTCCCTTCCAGTTCTTCAGCCAGGTGCATCCTATCGACCGGAAGGCCGGTGACCACCTTGAACTCCCTGGATTTATTATTATAGAACAGACTTAAGGCAGTGAGAAAAAGCAATTCCAAATCATTGCCGATGGTCCTGGTATACGAGAGATCCCGGTAAGCAAAATTGGAATGCCTTATGGCCGCCTTACCGATAAAGTAAAGATTATTGCCGATTGCTATTTTCAAATCATCCAGAATTGGTGTTTGCACACTCTTGAGGCGAAAGGTAGGGTTTGTGTGCCCTTCACCAACTACACTGGGAAAGGAAAAACCCGTTTCCCCGTCGGTCGCCTTGACAAAACCGTAACCAACGTCTAAACCGACAATTTTCGCCATAAAATGCCTTCCCCCTTTTTACTAATAAGTCATGCTTGGGTGAATTTTGTGTCTGATTAGCTATATATCTATCAATGAAATTATATCACTCTATAATAAAATTCTGCTAACGTTTCGTAAACAATCGCTGACATTTTTCGCAACCTTTGATAAAATAGACCTAGACTAACAAACAAAGGATGGTAAGTAGAGCATATGGCGGGAGAAAGCATTCTTGTTGTCGATGACGAAACTGTTGTGAGGGAGGTGATAAAACACCATTTAGAGTTAGAGGGTTACCAGGTAATAACCGCTGGGGACGGCCATAGTGCCCTCAGCCTGGTCAACAACCATGAACCCCACTTAATAATCCTCGATATCCTCCTCCCGGATATTGACGGTATTGAGGTGTGCCGTATTATCCGGAAAACCAGCAACGTCCCTATTATCTTCCTCTCGGCAAAGGGGCAGTCGACGGATATTGTCCTGGGATTGGGGGTGGGGGGAGATGACTATATAACTAAACCCTTTAATGTGGTAGAGTTATTGGCCCGGGTCAAAGCCAACCTGCGCCGCACTTCATTGCAGCAAATAGAAATAGACCCCCCGCAGAATACCATCAGTTATCCCGGTCTGGAAATTGATCTGGCCGGCCGTACCGTGCGAGCTAACGACAGGTTAATCAATCTTACCTATAAGGAGTTCGAGCTCCTCGTTCTCCTGGCCCAGAACCCGAATCAAGTTTTTACCTATGCCCAATTATTGGAATCCGTATGGGATTATAAAGACAACTCAGATTACCGAACTGTTATTGTACATATAAACAGGCTGCGCAACAAAATTGAACCGACCCCTTCCCAACCCCGTTACATTATTACCGTCAGGGGAATCGGGTATAAATTCAGCAGCCCTAATCCATAATGTTTATACTTTTCCTATATCCAAGAGAAAGGTCTTCAACTCGTTCTCCAGATGCCGGTAGGCATCTATTATTTTTTCCACCAGCTCCCCATCAATGCAGCCCCCCGCGGCAGATTCCTCCAGGTCCTGGCAGAGGGCGGCAAAACCGGTGAACCCCAGCAGGTAGCTGCTCGACTTCATCCCGTGGGCCAGCCGACCCAGGGAATTGGCATCCCTCCGGCGCAGGGCCTCCTGAAGGGTCTCAATTTTTGCAGGCAGATCGGCTAGATACGCCTCTATTAATTCAAGCAAAAAGGCGGCATCATCGCCAACAACATCCCGGAATTCCTGCCGTCTTCCCTCCTCTACAAACCGGGCGGCAAAGGAGTCAATAATCGAGTGCCCTGCCTCCCGGCTGGCAACGGAATCGGCAGGAAGGTCCCGCCTCCGGCCCTCCGGCAGCCAGGATTCCAATATTTCTTGCAGCTCCTTTAACCGGATGGGTTTGGTCAGGAGATCATCCATCCCGGCCGCCAGGCATTTTTCCCTTTCCCCCGGCAGGGCAGAGGCCGTTGTCGCAATAATGCCAGGACGCTCCCCCCGATCCGCTGCCAGACGGCGAATTATCCCGGCCGCTTCGTAACCGTCCAGGACCGGCATCTGACAATCCAGAAAAACAACTGGATAGGGACGACGGGAATAGGCTGCCACCGCTTCCCGGCCGCTGCCGGTTACGTCGGCGGCAAAACCCAGTTTTTCCAGCTGGGCGACAATTAATTTCTGGTTAATTGGATTGTCCTCGGCCACCAGGATGGTGCAGGATTTTTCCTGTTTCCGCTGCTCAGGGCAGGAAATACCGGTATCATCTTCACTTATTTCCCCACTTCCCCGTTCCAGGGGCACGGTAAACCAGAAGAGGGACCCCTTGCCCTCAGTACTTGTAAAGCCAATTTCCCCCTGCATTAGCTCCAGCAACCTTTTGCAGATAAAGAGGCCTAAACCCGTTCCATGCCGGTGCCTTGTTCTTCCCTTTGCCCGGTAAAAAGGTTGAAAGAGCTGCTGCTGGGCATCCCGGGGTATACCTATCCCGGTGTCTTCTATCTCAAAACGCAGGGTCACCGTATCGGTACCCTCCTTCTCCAAAAGGCTCCGCAAGGTTACCTTCCCCTTCTCGGTAAATTTCACAGCATTGCCCACCAGATTCAGTAAGATCTGGCTCAGACGCACCTTGTCCCCCCGGAGTATCGGGGGTATGGCCGGGTCCGAAAGGGATTCCAAGCTGATTCCCTTGGCAGAAGCCCTGGGGGTAAAGGTGGTAAGGATACTTTTTTCCACCTCAGTCAGGGAAAAATCCACCTTTTCCAGCGCCAGTTTCCCTTCTTCAATGCGTCTTAAATCGAGGAGGTCACTGATAACTGCCAGCAGCAGTTCTGCCGAATCCAGAATCCCTGCGGCATATTCCTCCTGTTTCCCATCAAGGCCCGTCTGGAGCAGGAGCTCGGCCAGGCCAATGATACAATGGACAGGGGTGCGTATTTCATGACTTATCATGGCCAGGAAATCACTTTTGGCCCGGCTGGCTGCCTCGGCGGTGTCCCTGGCCAGGGCCAGTTCCTCATTCATCTGCTGGAGCTCCCAGGTTCTTTCAGCCACCGTTTGTTCCAGCTTTTGGTTCCATCGCAGCAGCTGGTCCCTTGATTTTTCCAGATCCCTGTACAGGTAGGCATTCTCAATGGAAATGGCCATCTGGAAGGACAAAAGCCGGAGGATATCCACCCGTTCGGGCGTAAAAGCACCGGCAGTCAAACTTTTTTCCAGGTAAAGGACGCCCAGCATTTTCCCGCTCCCGACAATGGGAAGGCAGAGAACCGAAATCTGGGTGTGGGCGGCAAGGTAGGGGTCAGCGGTGAATATGCTGCCCTCGGGTGAATTGACCAGAAGAGACTCCCCGGTCCTGACGGTATAATTGATCACCGACTGGGGTAAAAAATGGCAGTCTTCCAGGGGGAGGGAGGTTAAAACCTCTGTTTTATCGGCCCCGGCAGACTTTTCCATCATTGCTTCCATATGTATTTGCTTTCCCTCAAGTAAAAAGAGGGCTGCCTTGTTGGCGCCGGCATTCTGGAGGACAACTTCCAGTATTTTCTTCAATAGTTCCTCCAGAACAACCTCCTTGGTCAAAAACTGGGCGATCCGAAAGAGGGTCTCCATGTCTACCAGCCGGATTATATCGGGGCTGATGGCCAGTACCGGCGCACCGGTTTTTTCTTCCGCCCGGGACCCTTCTTCCTCCTCTGCCAGCCAGGGATAACGCTCCCGGAGCTGTTCTGTTTTTATCTTTGCCCCCCAGGCCTGATAACCCCTGTAGGCAGCCTGCAAATACCCCCGGGCCAAAAGGGGCGATTTACGGGAAAAGTGAAAACGGGCGGCACACTCGCCGGCAATGGCCGCATTCTGAATATACCCAAATTCACCTGCCGACTTAATGGCCTCATCATAGAGCCGGGCCGCTTCCCGGGCGCGGCCGCGGATCCGTGCTATTTCCGCCTCGACGAGGAGGGCCTTATGCCGGAAGTTGGCAGGGCAGCGGCGGGCCCACCCCTTTAACTGCCGGTATTTTTTTCGCAGCAGGGGCCAATACAGCAGTTTTTTCCATGGAGAAAAGGCGTGGTAACTGGCAGCAATGGTCAGGCAATAGTAGAAGGCATGTTCCGCCAGGTATACCTCCCCAAAGTATAACTTCGTCAGTTTTTCTGCCCTTTTGAGAATGGGTAAGGACTGTTGATAATAACCCATGAGATAATATACCTGGTTTTTGCACAGGTAGTAGTCGAATAATTCCTTTTCCCGGATCCGGTAGCCGGTATCCCCCCGGATAAACCCTTCCTCATCAAAACAGTCATTGCTGAAGGTCTCGGGACTGTAGGTCCGCCCCTGCAGGGCGAGGACCAGCTGCCGGTAGATGGTCAGGAAACAGGGCAAATAGGGGTCTTTGACCTTTGGCACCAGCCGGAAATATTCTTCCAGCTCCCCTTCCAACTGGGCCAGAGGCATACCCCGGAAGTGTTTGGCAATAACCAAAAAGGCAACGTTATACCCCGCATAGGTAAAATCCCGGGACCTGAGGCTGGCCTCCCTGGCCCTTTCCAGGTAATCTTCCCCCTGGCGAACGTGCTCCAGCCAGTGGAGATAGAAGGCACCGTATAAGAAGTTGACAATATATTTTTCCCTCGGGGTCCCGTATTTCTCTGTCAGGTCCAGGGCTGTTTTCCCCAGGGAAATCCCCAGGGCAAAATCCCCCAGGCGGATGATGCTGACCGCAGCCAGCATCATGAAACCAAGGCCGGAGACGGGAAAAATACCGTAGCGCAAGGTGAGTTCACAGATCTTCATGGTAAAGGCGAACTGCAGGTTTTCTTTGTTATTGTAGGCATTGGGAAGAAGGGCGGTAATTATATCCACTATACCCTTCACCTTCTCATTACGGGCAGGGGGCAGGTTCCCGATCCGGTCCTTCCCCACCTTTTTAATCAGCCGCCTGATCTTGAAGAGCTCCCGGGCAATATAGAAGAGGCCGGGGTTGGACGGCAGGTGGCAATCCAACTCCCTCAAGGCCTGCAGCCCGATCTCCAGGCCCCGGGCATCAAAATCATTCTTGGTGGCATACAGGATGGCAATGAGATGCAGTTGTATCCTGTCTTCCCTGTCTTCTACCCTCTGCAATAACTCCTGATAGGTCTCGTCCCCCTTGTTGTATTGACAGCAGAGGTACAGGCATTCCAGATAGCCCAGGGAGAGCTGGTAGGTCAAAGGATAATCTTTTTCCCACCCATCTTCTCCCAGGATTTCCAACCCCGTCCTAAAGTAATTCAGGGCGATGGAAAAATCAGAGATCTGCTGGGCCCTTTTCCCTGCCAGGAGATTAAATTTAGCTCCCCTGAGCTCCTCGCCCCTCTCCTTAAGCAGCCTCCTCCCTTGATTGAGATGCATAACTGCCGTAAAAAAGGAGTCCTGATCCCGGCGCAGCTTGTCCTGGTATGTCCCTTCCCCTTCTTCCAGCAGGAAACGCCCGATCTGATAGTGAAAGACCTCTTTTTCTTCCTCCGTTGACAGGAGAGAAGCCGCCTGCTGGACCCGGTCGTGGACAAAGGCAAATCCTTGGGGATCCATTTCCTGGATTAATCCTTCCCAGAGGCAGGTATGCAAATACTCGGCCACATTTAGCTCCGGTTCATTGGTTATTTCGGCCAGTAGTGGTGCTGTAAAGTTAGTATCAAAACAAGCGGCTGCCTTCAGAAGGGTTTTACATTTTCCCGGCAGTTTCTCTATCTTCTGTATAAGAAAATTGATCAGGTCATCTGCTACCGGGGTGCCCTCTGCCCGCCCCAGATCCCAGTACCAGCCTCCCTGGCTCCTGGGGATGATGACCATATCCTTGTGCAGGTCCTGCAACAGCTCCTTGAGGAAAAGGGGGTTTCCCCCCGTCCTCTGGTGCAGGAAGTCGGCCAGGGAGCTTGCTTCGCCCCTGCTGCAGGAAAAGATGTCCATAAGGTAGTCCTCTATTTCCCCGGGGGTGAAGGGAGATAACTCCAGTACCGTCACCCGCCGGTTCTTTTCTTCCATTAGTTCCATGGATGCGGCCAATTCATGTCCCGGGGGTACCTCGTCCGTCCGGTAGCTGCCAATCAGCAAGAAATGAGGAATTTCTTGCTCGACAAGATACTCCAGGAGCCTTAAGGAACCCGTATTGGCCCACTGGAGGTCATCGAGAAAGAGCACCAGGGGACTACCGCTCCCGGCAAAGAGCCGGATCAGCTCGGAAAAGCCGAAGAAAAAACGCTCCCTGACCTCTAAACTTGAATCGGCCTCTACTTCCGGCTGTTTGCCCACAATTTGTTCCAGATAGGGCATCAAGTTGGTCAAGAGGGCTAGATTGGGGCCCAGGTGGCCAACAAATCTGTCCTGCCAGAGGGCGATTTCCTCGTCTCCCAGGCTCAGAATTTTTTGGAACAGGGGCGTAAAGGCCTGTACCAGGGGTTGATAGGGCACCTCATTGTGCATGTACTGGTATTTGCCACTGATAAAGGTGCCCCCCTTGTTTTCCGCCAGCCTCCTGCCAAAGTGCCGGACCAAACTGGTCTTTCCCACTCCCGCCCTTCCGGCGACAAAGACAACCTCACCGGGGCCACTGCCCACCCTTTGCAGAGCCCCAATTAAGCACTCCAGTTCCTTTTCCCGACCGAAAAAGCGGGGGGAAAAGGAAAACATACTTCCGGTGCCCTGCTGCCCCAGTTTAAAGTCTATACTTCCCTTTTCCCGCCATTCCCTCTGGCAGAGAAGGAGGTCATATTTTAAAGCATAGGCGCTCTGGTACCTTTTGCCCTGTTCCCGGGCCAGGCATTTCATTACAATAGTAGAAACAACCTCCGGGATATCGTCCCTCACCCGGTGGGGAGGCTCAATACTGCCGGCCATTAAATTATAAAACCATTCCAATTTAGTACTGCCTTCCGTCGGGACCCGGCCCGTGAGCATCTCATAGAGTATTAGACCCAGGGAAAAGATATCTGTCCTCAGATCAACAGCAATATTGGAACAACCGGTCTGCTCCGGGGCCAAATAGAACAGGCTTTGGAGGGGAGCCGAAGGAGCGGTCAGACCAGGCTTCCTTTCCCCGGCCCCTGCTTCCCGGTCACCGGGAGTAAAAATAATTTTCCCCTCCTGTGGATCGATGAAGATGTTATCGGGATGCAGGTTGCCGGCTACAATGCCGTCCCGGTGCAAGGAAAAGAGGGCCGCCGTCAGCTGAATGGCCAGGGTTAAAAACTCATCCAGGGAGAGCCCCTGCGGTGGGAGATACTGCCGTAACGGCAAAGGATGGGTGGTTTTTTGGGCACCGGCAAAGTCGGTAGGATTGTGTTCCTTATTGGCGAAGGACATTAATAGGCCTCCCTTAAATGACAAAATTATCTACTACTATTTATAAACTATCCTGGGGCCCCAGGCAAGGAGTTTTAACAATTTTCCAAAATAATTAAGAAAAACCCCTTCTAAAAAAAAAGGGAGGCAGGGCCAGTTGACCGCAGCCTCCTTCTATACCGCCAGGTTCATCCCCTGCTATGGGATAAAGAGAAAGGGAGGGCCGCCGCCCTCCCTATGCCTCGCCAATTAATTCTGCCGCCAGCTTCAGATCCACATTGCCGCCACTGATGACCGCCGCCACCTTCTTTTCCCGCAGCGGGACCTTGCCGGCCAGCAAGGCCGCCACCGTCACCGCCCCCGAGGGTTCGGCCAGGAGCTTGCCCCGCTCCAGAAGGGTCACCAGGGCGGTTTTGATCTCCTCCTCCGACACCAGGAGGATATCATCCACATACTTTTGCACCACCGGGAANNAATTCGGTAGCCTTCCCCGCCCGGCAGGAAAGGTACATGCTGTTGCTCCCCGCCGGCTCCACTCCGAAGACCAGGACCTTGGGCCTGCTTTCTTTGATGGCAGTGGCAATGCCCGAAATAAGCCCGCCCCCGCCTACCGGCACCAGAACCGCATCCACATCAGGGAGATCTTCCAAAATCTCCAGGCCAATAGTCCCCTGCCCGGCCATAACCCAGGGATCGTCAAAGGAATGGACAAAGGCCATACCCCGCTCCCGGGCGAGTTCCCGGGCTTTCTCGATCCGTTCCAGGGAGGTGGTTCCATAAAAGACAACCTCCGCCCCGTACCCCTTGATGGCGGCCACCTTGGCCGGTGAAGCATCCTCCGGCACCACCACCACAGCAGGATAGCCTGCCAGGGAAGCGGCATAGGCCACCGCCTGGCCGTGGTTCCCCGACGAAGGGGTAATTACCCCGCCCCGGGCCTTTCGGGGATCCAGCTGGAGAACATGGTTGGCTGCCCCCCGGATCTTAAAGGCCCCGGTCTTCTGGAGGTTCTCCGGTTTTAGATACACCTGGTTCCCGCTTAACCGGCTAAAGGTGGCCGAGTGGTCAAGACAGGTCCGGTTGATGACCTCTGCTACCCGCCCCTCGGCCTCCCGGATATCCTGCAGGCTGATCATCCTATCCCCTCTCCTTTTCCCCTAGATAGATTATCCCCTGCTCTGGGAAAATCCCTTCAGGCGCCCGGTATCCCCCATATCTTCCCCGTGCTCTCCCGGGCTGCTGCCTTCAAAGAAACTACTTCCGGTCAAAGTAGATGCTCTTACCCGTGGCAGACAGGGGGATAGCCGCCACGATTTCCCCTTCGATCAGGCCCAGCTTACGGGCCAACACCCCCGGCCGGTACATGATCCGGTTGTCGGCATTGAGGATCCCCGCCGTCTTGGCCGCCGAACCAAGGGCAATCCCCAGGTCGACCAGCCGCCAGGCACAGAGGGGTCCGGCGAATTCCGGCCCCTCCTGCCTTTTCGGGGCCAGGAGTTCACAGCGGGACACCCCACAGGCGCCGCAGTTGAGTCCCGCCACCTGGGGATCTTTTAGGGCCACCAGGAGCACGGCCCCGGAATTCCGGACATTCTCCCCATCCCGCTTGAACCCGGGAATATTCTTCTCCTCGGCATACTCCGCCATGGCGTCTGCCAGCCGCTCTACATCCTCCCCTTGGATCACCTTCAGCTCAATGAAGTCTTTCCCCGTTGCCTTCGGTGCCGTCCGGGCCGCCAGGGCCATTAAATCCGCCGCCATCTTCAAAACTTCTTCCATTCCTCTTCCTCCCTTATCCTTTTTTTCCGGGGAAGTTTACCCCATTGCAACAGATAACACAGGTAATATTCGCTGGTGCCGGTACAATTTCCTACCTAGTATTCCCGGAAACCGCAGGGGTACCTGCCACCCCTTCTAGCCCTTTCCCTTACTGGAACTCGTCTGCCAGATCTTGAATTAAACGATCCAGAATCTTTTCCTGGTAACGGGCTTCCCGGGTGGAAAGGATCCCCTGCTTGACCGGGTGCAAACCAGGATCCTGCACGCTATCCAACTTTTTCAGGCGGGAGGGCCGGAGGATTTTTCCCGGACGACTGGCCTCATAATCCTCGCACTCATAATGCCACAGCTTCAGGCACTGTCCATAGCGTTTACGCAGCTGCTGAGCCATCTGCAAGCCTTCCGGATCGAAGTCGCCGGAATAGTAAAGGGTGGCCCCTCCAGCCGCCAGGAGGTCCAGCAACAGCAAGGCGGCCAGGTTGAACTGTCCGTGGGTAGCCAGCAAGGGGGGAAGACGACCGCCGGGGAGGGCGGCAAAATGATCGGCCAGCCCGGAAAAAACCCCTGAATTCTCCACCACAAACACCCTTTTCTCCCGGCCGGGACGGAAATAGCCGGACCCGGGGAAGACCGCCGAAAGTTTGAGCACTTCCCGCAGGGGCACATTGAGCACACAGCCTTCCTCCCAGGCCATCTGCCACGAAGAAAGCCTCCTTCCCTCCCTGTAGGCAATAAGACCAGCACAGGTGACAAAATTGAGGAGATCATCCCGGACCAGGCCAAAATACTGTAATATCTCAGCCGCCTTTTCCGCTGTTAAGACCCTACCAGGGCCTTCTGTTCCCGTTTCCTCCTTGTACAGGTACTGGAGGGCACTGAGTAAAAAACGTCCCTCTTCCCGGTCAGGATCAAAAAGGTGGGGGTCCCCGGTGATGCGGCCGGCAAAGAGGGGCAACCGTTCAAAGCGCCTATGACTCCCACCCTGTGCCGGCCTCAGTGGATCCACCACTGTCCTCCCTTCCTCCGAAGAGGGCAGGGAGGCCAGGGCCCTCAACACCCTGACCAGTTTCTGCCCCAACCCCTCCCGGTCATTATCATAGGCCAGGTGGACACCGCGACTGTAGGGTCCCTTTTCCAGGATATTCAGGAGCCACCGACGGCAGCGGGGCTGGGGAAACCGGGACAAAAAGCCGGCAAAGAAGGTGCGTTTTGCGGCCTCGTATTCCTCCCTTTCCTCGGCCTTCGTGATCAGTCTTTCCCCCGTATACCCCTCCAGGAGTTCCTCCAGGGTCACACCGGCAAATCTGGTCTTATCCAGGGCCTGCTGGAATTTTTCCAGGGAGACTACGGCACTTTGCTGCCGGCCATAGTCCCTGCGGAAAATGTGGCCCAGAAACTCCCTTTCACTCCCAGTAAGGGAAGTCAGCCTGACGGTACCACCACACCGGCCCAGGCTGCGGTACTTATCCACAAAGAGCCGGGCCAGGCGGGCAAAACCCTTTTGTTCCCGAAAGTACTGGACCGCCTCCTGGAGCAGTTCATTGCCTGCCTTCTCGCCCATGGACCAACTACCTCCCTGCCGTACCGGTTAACTGTATGTCAGCACCGCTTGTCAACAACTCCCGCACCTGGCCGTTCCACAGATAATGTATGGGAGTAACATAGCCGGCATTCTTGGGGCGAACCAGCTCGACAATAGCCAGGGCTGGAACAGTGTCATAGTCACCCCAGAGGGACTGGGAATTAATAATATAATTGAAGCCCAGCTGCTCCATCAGGTCGAACATATCCCGAATGTTGTTCTCATCTACCCCGGCAAAGGCCTCATCGAGGGAGATTACACGGGGAGCATCGTCTCTGGCCTCCAGGTAGCGGGAATAAACGGCCGAAAACAGGGGAATGTACATGGCCATGGCCTTTTCCCCGCCGCTAAACTGGTAAAAGGCGTTGTTGGTCAGTTCCTTCCTGGCCTCTCCTTCCCGCCGGTAATAGAGGGTAAAGGAAAACCAGCGGCGGTAATCCAAAACCTCTTTGATCACCTGGTGCAATGTTTCACCAGGTCCCTTATCTGCCAGGAGCTCCTTGGCCCGGTCGATGCGGATTTGAAAATGGCGGGTAATCCTGTTGATATCCTCTTCCTTCAAGAGCCGCGGGTCTGAACGTAATAGGTCCACCAACTGTCCGGTATCCAGTTCTTCCTCATGTTCCGCCAAAAGGGGCCGCCAGCGCAGGGAAAAGGTCAGGCCGCTGGAGGTGTCCCGCTGCCGCATGAGGTTGTCAATCTTATCCACCCACTCTTCGGCCCTCCCGATCCGCTCCCTGATGACCCTGCCCACGTTATTCATGATTATCTCCTCATAGAGCTGCCTGTCCCTCTCACTCAAAGTGAGCTTTTGCAGTTCGATATCACCCTCCATTTGCTGTAACACATAATAGGGGCTGACCCTTTTACCGTTATACTCCAGCAAGAGCTGGATCCGCCCTGATTTCTCTTTTAACTCCTCCAGGTAATAGGTCCCTGCCCCATCCTCATCTGATTCCCCAGGGGTCTGGGGACCGGGGAGCTCTTCCAGGCTTAGCCGGTATTCCACCAGCAGGGCCTGCTCTTCGTAATAACTGCGATTGAGGCGGTCCTTTACCCTCTCCCGGTCATTTTCGGTCAGGACAGGAGCCAATTCCGCCGCAACTGTACGCGCCCGGTGCAAAATATCCTCCCGGGAAGCAGAAACAGGCAACTCTGTTTCAATAACAAAACCCAAACGTTCCTCCTGGGCAAATAACTTCTGCCAGGTGACAGCCACTCTCTCGGCCAGCTGGAGGTCTTCCTCCGTCCGGGCCAGTTCTTTCCCAGCGATCTCTACCCTGGCCTCACTCTGGGCGATTACCCGGGGCAGTTCCTGGAGGTTCCGTTCAATTTCCCGCAGGCGCTCCATAATCCCCTCAATGCGCTGCCTGAGCTGGGCAGCACCCAATTCCTGCAGCCGCTTTTCCACCTGTTCCAGTTGCTGCCCCAGTTTATCGGCATCTGCTGCCAGGCGGTTTAATTCTCCCTTGAGGTTATCCACATCGGCAGCAACCTCCGCCAGGTTATCCCGGTAATGCACCAGCTTGTCCCCTACCCCTTTATATTTTTCGTACTCCAGCTGCAGCTGGTGTAAATAATTGGCATAGGATTCCATCCGGGATATGGCCTCTTCATAGACCTCCACCCGGGGTTCCAGGGTAGTCTCCCCTTCCAGTTCGCGGACCTTGTCTTTCATAAGCAGCATTTTCGCCAACAGCTCTTTTACCTTCTCGTTCTTGCGCCTGACTTCGTCCTCCATGATTTTGACCTCATGGCGTCGCTTCTCCAAGATGGTAAAACTATTCCTGACAGTATCGGGAGCAGGTAAAGACCCATACTCCCGGCGGAGTTCCTCACAGCGCTGTTCCACCTGCCCTTTTTTTATTTCCAGCTCCTGTAATTCCCTCTCCAGGGCCGCCAGTTCCCCCTCCAAACGGGAGATTACCTGCCGGCGGTGACGCAGCCTGGCTTCCCGGCCGATATAGATTGCCCGCTCCTGGGAGGGTGCCTGTCCCTGTAAAAGGCCGATTCGGTAGCTGCCGTCCTCCAGCATACCCGTCTGGCCCCCACTTCCGGTAGCCAACACGATACTGCGGAGAACCTTGTCTATATCAGCCGCCGAGACACCTATCCCGTCAACCGGAGTGGGGTACAGGTAATCGGCCAGGGTATAGCCCAGTTCCTGGGGACAGGGTATGATAACCTTATCTGCTTTGCCCACCAGGTGCACTTTGTCGGCCGGTACGATCAAGGCATCCAAAAGGCCCATTTCCTTGCTTGCAGCCTCGATCCGTTCCCGTTCCTGGGGAGACACACCGGTTTTAAATTCTACAGCGGCAAAGAAGGGCAGGTAGGGAATCCCCTTTTCTTGTAGGGCTTTACGGGCAGACTCGGTCTCAGGATGCCGCTCCGGTTCCGGCTCCCGGACCGAGCGCCAGTGGGCAAGCTCCTCCCCTTTAGCTTTAATCTGCCCCTGCTTCTCCTCCAGGCAGTGTTTCTGGTATACCAGCTCCCGTTCCAGGATATTTTGCTGCCGCCGGAAGGCATTTTCCACCGGTTTACGGGCCTCTTCAAAGGTCAGGGGTTCATAGAGTTCTTGCAAATTGCGGACCAGCAATCGGATCTCCTCGGGCTCCAGGTTCAACTCGCTGTTTTTTTCTAGCCAACTATACACGGCTTCCAGCAGGTGCTGTTTTTCCGCCTCATATCGTTCCTGTTCCCTTTTTTCCTCCAGGCGCTTTTCGTCAAGTACCCTTTTGACCTCTGCCAGCTCCTGATCAGCCTCCTGGAAATGCCGCCGGGCCTCGACATACTCCCGCAGTGTTTTGAGGATCTGCCTTAATTTCTGCCGGTAATCCCCGGTTTCCTTCTGCCAGAGATCGAAGGCAAAGCCTTTCTCGAAGTTCCCTTGAAAATCACGGGCAGCCTGCCAGTGGTTGGTGAAGCCGGCCTCCTCCGCTTCCCCTTCCAGTTCCTTTAGAAGCTCCCGCAAGACTTTTTCCTGCTGTGTCAGCCTTACCTCTGCACCGTGAATAGCCTTTTGCAGTTCCCATTCCCTATTCTGCTTCTGCTCGAGGGCCTCTTCCTTCTGGCCCTTGTCCTGCCTGGTCTGAGCAAGCAGGGCCAGGAGATCCTGCTTCTCTTCCTCAGCCCGGAAAACATCATGGTCCTCCAGTTTCTTCACTTCCGCTGTGAGTACTTCCTGCTCCCGCCGCAGCCCTTCCATTTCCCGGGCAGCTTCTTCCCCGGCCCGCCTGTATTGCTCCCGGTCCTGCAAGTGCTGTTCCTTTCGTTTGTTTAGGTTCCGGCATCTATCTTCCGCCGTCAGTACTCCCTGGGCCCTTTCGGCCAAAAGATAGCGGTTGTAAAGGTCGTAATGGCTACAGAGCCGCTGCAAGGAGTTTCTTTCCCGTTCCAATTGCTCTAACTGCTGCTTGATCTGGTCCATGTTCTCGATGGTATCGGACAGGGGACGGAGTTCCTCATCTGTCAAGGGGGGCAATGATTTATCCAGAATTTCATACACAACCGTTGGTTTGAAATCCTTGGACAGTTTTGGGCTGCGCAGTTGAATCAGCAGGTCAACCAATTCCTTGTAAGCCTCCAGGGAGGGGAAACCAAAGATATATTTATTGACCAATTCCATATATTCACCCTGGGTCCGTACTACCCGTCCCCCGGTCTCTAATCTATGCTCCAGCTCCCGTCGGGTCAGGGGAATTTTTTCCTTCTTCCCTTCGGCGTTGTATTCCGTTTTGTAAAGGAAGAAATCCCGGCCGATGCGCCTGTTGTCCAGGATGACAAAACCCCAGAATTCAAGGCTGCTGTTTCGTTTCGCCCGCAGGCCGATACCGGTGGTAAGGTACTGCTTCGTCTGCCGGCGCCTGTATTCCAGGTAAAGGTAGCCTGTCCGTTCGTCCCGGTCGACCACGTCCTTTTCCCCCAGGAGGTAATCCTCCATCCGGCGGGCCCGGGACCCGAAGGGATCGAGCCGGTCGGGGCTTTTTCTCCCGTCCAGCAGGACCGGGATCAGGCTCTGCATGGTAACCGACTTACCCGACCCGTTGCTCCCCCGCAGCAGCAACTTGCCATCGGCAAAGGAAAACTCTTCATCATCGTAATACCAGAAATTGAACAGACCGGCCCGGTTGAGCTGCCATTTATTCTGGGACAAGGTTGTCACCCCCTTTTTCCCCTGTAAAATCCGGCGGGTACCTGCCTACAACCCGTACCAGGAGAGGTTTTAGAATTACCACGCCTGTCTCGGGTTCCTGTTCGGCCATTTGCCATTCCACCAGTACCCGGAGCAGTTCCGCCGCTACCTGGGGAACCGTGGCTTCCCGGTACTGCTTGCTCCACCCCCTGCCAAAGCGTTCCTGCAAGAGCTTAACCCACCGGTCAAAGTCCACCAGGGTCAGCCTTAGGGAACCGTCATACTGGAGGGGGATATCCTCCTCCCTCTGTTTCTCCCGCACCAGGGAAGCAAATTGTAGTACCAGATCCGAAATCCCCTTGTTATCGGGAAACAAGGTGAACATTGTTCTTCGTTCCGGGACTGTAAGTAAGGCAGTGGTGCGGTAGAGCTCGAACTGGAAGTAGGTATGCCTTTGGATATCTTCCCGGAGGCGGTTGCGAAAATTACGCAGGTAACGAAAATCTGGGTCTTCCGCCCCCCTACTGTGGATGGCTGGGGTGAGAAAAAGCTGGCGATAAACCCTGTGCCTGCGCTGCAATGCCTCGTCATAGCCCCGGTCCCACTCTGCCTTCAGGATCTCCTCCCGGTCGTGGTATTTGAAGATATCCTTGGGATAGGAACGCATAAAATAGCGGGAGACCACCGGTACCTCATAGAGAACTTCCTGGCCTTCATTGAAGCCAAACCCCTCGATATCCCCATCCACAACCTTGAGAATCCCCAGGTCCGTTGCTTTAAGCAAAACTCGCACCAGTGATTTGCGGTGTTCATAATGGGTCCAGTTCAACCCCTCTTCGCCGGGGTATGTCGACTGAAGTTCTTCACATAAATCCGAAAGCAGGAACTGTTCCTCGACCGTCTTACCCTCCAGGTAGGCCAGGAGAAGGCAAAAAAGGGCATAATCCCGGGGTTGGGAAAATTCTTGAATCCCCATCCAGACTTGGGGCACAACGGGGACCTTCTCCAGTTTGGCAAAGTGACGGTGTACAATCAGGTTAAGGCCCAATTTGTCGAGGAGATACCCCCGCAGTACCCGTTCCCGGTCCCGGACCAACTGGTATTTTTCTGGCTCCTTTTCCCGGAGAATCCAAAACTGGCCCAGGAGGTAACCCAAGGCCTCACAAGCCCTCTCATCAAAACCATTTTCGGCCTTTTCATTCATCAATATCACCTAACCAACATCAAGAAAGTGTAAGACATAGTTGGGTAGTATCAGGAGACCATCCTCACAACGGAGAACCACCTTATTGCTATCCTTCTTCTCCAACTTCACCCTGTGCCCCGTCTCAATCTTCGCCACTCCATCGCTACTGGCCATACACCTTTCAATCCAACCCAGGAGTATTTTCCGCACCCGTGCCTCCACCACGGGGAGTTCACCTAGGACAATCCGGTTCTGCCGCTTAAGCCCCTGGAGCAGCTTCTGTTCAGCCTGCCTTTCTTCCAGGTAGCGCTGGCGTATGGCCTCTTTTTCCTCCCGGTGGCTGACCACGGCATTGGGCCTGGTCTTGGGCCGGTAATTCCTAATCCGGGGGTTAATGGTCAGTTCAGTAGGCTCCACATCCCAGACATCGGCATAGATATCCTCCGTCGGCATGGGGCCGGCATACAGGTGCCGAGTCTCCAAAACCCCGAAGACACAGGCCGACAATTTATGGGCTTCTTCAAGGTCAGCAATGCTGCTGAACCAGGTTGCCAGGTGGAGATAGTCCTTCCGCCTGCTCTTAAAATTGTGGTGCCTCTCTCCCAGCCGCTGGGCATAGCGGGTAATACGCCTGATGGTATCACTGGTTACCCTTTGCAAGTAGACTAGATCACTTTCCCTTCCCCCCTGGCCCAGAAACCAACTGGCCATATCCTCCCACTGCCGGTAGTATCTTGCGGCCACCCTTTCCCGGGGAGGTCGTTCGTCTAACCGGGGGATACCCAAATAGTATTCGGCTAAAAGCCCGGCCATTTTTTGCCTCTCTTCTTCTCTGGTATCTTTGAGAACTGCTTCGATCCGCAGGGAAGTACGCTGCAGAGCAGTCATAAAACTACGCAGGTATTGGGTAATGGCCTCTTTATAAGCAAGGAAGGCTTCGGCCTGCATCATCTCCTCCACCTTTTCGCTCTGCAGGTAAGCCAGGTAGTCGGTGGCGTTTTTGGTCAATTTCCGAAAGGTCTCATGCACTTCCTCCCAGAGAGCATGTAAGTCCTCACCGGAGGTTCCCTTTCTTTCCAGGGCAGAGATAAAGCCCTGCAGCAGATTGAGGAGCCGGTCGAAGAGGGTGCCCTCCAGGGAACCACCGAAGGAGTCGCCCATCTGTTCCAGTCTCTGAACCATACGCTCTATTTCCACAGTATATGGAGTACACTGGTACCGGAAACGCTTTTTCTTGAATTCTTCAATGGTACTAACCTTCCCCGTATCCTGCCTGGGAATGAGGTTTTTCCATTCCACCAGCTGGTTTAAATCCTGCTGGAGCTGTTCTTCTGAATACCCTGCAAAATAGGGATCCTGCTTGAGGTGGGCAAAGACTTCCTCGGGAAAAAGGTAGTACCGCAACCGTTCATGCTGTTGGTAAAAGTAGCGCAGGATAGAGCGGTAGCGATCGGCATTGGCAGCCGTTAGATAGCTGGCTTCCGGGATTGGTTTGCGCAGTTTTTCTTCCATAGAATCCCCGCCCTTTCCTGATTCTCCCCTATTATATCACAAATACTGCGCCGGAAAACACGGCGCAGACCATACATAATGCGTTAGTTAAATGATAATTACAGGCACAGGAAGCAATCAGTGGACATCTTCCCGGGTTAAAAACCATGTTTTTTCCCGGGCTTCTTCCCCATCGATACCCTCCACCGTACAGAAAAGATCGAGGATCTGCTCCACCATCTCCTTAAAGTTCAAATACTGCTCTTCCGAGACAAAGATGAAGCCATGGGCCAGGATGCTGTAATTCCTGTTTTCGATCTGGGAACAGAACCTGCCCCAATGGATACCGACCCCCTTGCCGGTGGGCACCACACTCAACCGCAAGGGATCCTCCAGGGCTTCCAGGAGAAAATACCCGTCGGTCAGGGCAATGGGAGAGGGCAATTCTTCCAACCGGGGGAATTTAATCTGCTGCCGCACGGCGTTGAATTTATCAAGGAGCCCTTCCCCGGGCAGGAGGGAATAATCGGGCCTGGCCGTGTCAATGCCGTAGAGGGCCAGCCGCCGCTGTTCCATAATCTCCAGGAGGCGGTAGAGGAAAAAGGAAGCGGCATCCCACTTTCCCTGGGCGGCCCGGCGCCGGGCATTGTGGTAGAGGGTGAAGACCAGGGTCTCGACGGCCTCCCTGTCCTGAAGCAGGGGGAGGGTAGATTCCCTGGGTTTGGCCGGCAGCAGTTCCGCCAGGTGCCCCACCCTTTTTTGCTGCTCCCGGAGAAAAATGGTCTCGTCGGTGGCCTCCCCCCAATGGAGTTTTTCCGCAATTGCCGCTGCCCGCCCCAGCTGGTCACAGGCTTCCTTCAGGTTTAACCCGTCCCAGGCCTCATAGGCCCTGGCCAGGGCCAGAAGGTATTGGAAACGGCGGGGGTCAGGCACCTTCTCCACCAATTCAGTGAGGATCTGTCCTGCCCCGTGGAATTCCTGGCGCCGCAAGAGTTCCAGGGCATTCTTTTCCTTGAGGGCCCCGAAGACCGTGTAAGGGTTGGGCAGAACCTTCAGGCACTCGGTGCCGGGATAGGGCCGCCGCTGCTCTTTCAGGTACCTTTCATTATCTACATAGAGGAGTTCGAAGCCGAGGAAAGCCCCCACCAGGGCCAGCCCGCCGGTCATGGACTTGGTGCCGCCGGTGATATCGACGGCGATGTCGGACCGCCGTCCCCACTGCTCCCAGATCTCCTTCACTACCTGGTAAATGGTCCGGGGATCCGACTTTTGGACCAGCCTTTTGTCCCACCGGGAGGGGGATAATTGAACATAGTTGATAATATCATCCAGGTATCTTTCCGTATCCTCGGTATAGAGGAACAGGGCTTTCTGGGGCTGGCAGGCCAAAAGGGAGAGAATGAGGGGTTCCGGGGAGGTGCCCACTGTCAGGATCAGGCCGTAGATCTGCTTCCCCGCCATCTTCTTCCTCTCCCTCTCCACAAAGAGACGGCAGGTCAGGGGGAAAACCTCCTCCCGGTAATAGCGGGCCGCCTCTGCCGCCTCTTCCTCCCCAACGGGCATCTTGAGCCACATGTCCACCACGGCAGCCAGCTGCCGCTCTAAATCGGAACATCCCTTATTGCCAGCCATCAAACTTCCTCCTTCCCTTCTTCTCCGGTGATCTTCATCCTGGCCCATCCCAGGGTGGTGACAGGTTCTGCACCCTCCTCCACAACCACCTTCCGGGAACGGGGGAAGATCCCGTGGTGGGTTCCCTTGAAATATTTTTGCCCCACGGCCAGCCGCTCTTCCTGGCTAAGGGCCAGGTTCACCGTCATGCTCAAAAGGCCAGTCCCCCAGCCGAGGCGGAAATTGGCCCCCCTTTGGGCCAGGGCATCCAGGTCCTCCTCTATTCCCTTCAGGCCGGCCCGGGCAAAAAAGGCCCTTTCTTCCGCCAGGAGAATATCTGCCTTCTCATCCAACCGGGAAAGGAGGGCCGGCGGGTCAAAGACTATCCCTTCCCTCCTTTGGTGGGCCTGAAAGAGGCCCTGTAAAAAGGGTGGGCAGGTGATGGTGCCGGTAAAAACCGTCCCCGGGGAAATTGTTTCCACAAAAATGGATATGGTCCTCTGGTTTTGCTTATCCCGGCGGTCCCGGGAAAAATGAAATCCTCCCTCCCGGTTCAGGCTGACAACCTTTACTTCCTCCACCTGGGTACAGGAAGCCTGCACCGTGTGAAAATCGCTCACTTGAAAGGTGCGGAACCAATCCCGGTTTGGAACCTGCCTGGCCCCCGGGATCCGGGCCGCAGCAAAGAGCAGCTCGTCGAGGAACCGGCCCACCGTCTTGCGGCTCCCTCCTGCGGCCACTGCCCTGGCCGCCCGTTCCCGGAGAGCCTTGTCTTTCCGGCAGCAAAGATAAAGGACCAGGTTGCGTAGGGCTCCTTTCACAGCCGAACCCGGGAGCACGGGGGACCCCGTTACCGGGTCCCACTGCTGGGGCCGCACGCCGAAAAAATGGCTCCTGATCCCGTGGGGGATGCTGCGGCCGCAGGCGGCCTCCCTGATGGCCAGGGCCCGCTCCCGGGGCAGGTTCTGGAGGAAGCGGAAGAGATTGGGCCGGTAATCCCGGCTGAGATAGTGGAGAAACTCACCGGTGAGCCCTTCCCGCTCCAAAGCCTGTACCAGCTTATCCTCATTGATGAGATACACCCGGTCTCTGTCCCGTAAAAACTCCATGGTCCCCAGTTCCCGCCCTGCTCCGCTTATGTGCAGGGGGGAAAGGACCTCTATTTCCACCTTGTGAGTGCTCATCTTTTCACCTCATTTCACCCGGAGCAAAAAGGAGNNGGGGCGGGAGAAAATGCTCCCCTCGGCCAGCATGTTGACCCGCAGGGTGCGGAAATTGCCGCCCCCGCCGGGGGAATTGATCCAGCCCCCCCGCTCCAGCAGCCGGTAGTACACCAGGGAACCGGCGGTCTCTTCCGGCCCGGCCGGATAGACCAGGGACAGGGTCAAATAGCGTTGGCCCCCTTCCACCCGGGGGCAGGAATAATCTTCTATGAAGGTGGGGGTAAAGCGGCCGTACCCCAGGCTGCGTTCCCCACCCAGGCCCTGTTCCCCCAAAAGGTTCAGGACAGGTTTCAGGTCCCGCCAGGCTGTGTCGGTCTCCGTTTCCAGCAAAAAGTAGAGGCCGCACTCCCGGTCGGGGGAAAAGTGGAGTTCCCCCACCTGGTAGTAAGCGGAGTCCAGCCGGACCCGGTCCAGGCTGACCCGGGGCCGGACCAGCTTTTTTATGGCCCCCTTCAGCCTTTCCTGGGACTCTTCCAGTGCGGCCAGGGAAAAATCGGCTCCCCGGATCCAGGCAAGAAAGAGGTTCTCCGGGACAAAACTGGTCCTCTTCACCCCCTTGCCGTAGACACTCCGCACATCGGGATCGGCCAGGGCCGGAACTGGAAGATTTGGCTTGGGATAATAATATTCATCTTCCAAATAGGGGAAGGCCGACGACAGGCGCAGGGGCAGGTTGCCTTCGGGAGGACCGTACACCTGGCACCAGAGGCTGTAAATGGCCCCATAGAGGGTGTCGGAATGGACCATAGTGCTGACCTCTTCCAGACCCAGCCCCTGTTCCCCCACATGGAGGGGGGAACGGAACCTAAGCTTCACTGCCTTAACCGCCACATCCGGTCACCTGCCCTCCCCAAAGAGCCGGACCAGGACACCGGTAAAAAACTCCCGCAGGCCCTGTCCTTCCTCCTGCCGGTAAACTACCTCTTCTCCCTGGCCCTCACCGGGAAGATAATAGGCCAGGGGCCGGTAGCGAACTTCCAGTTCCTCCAATTCCACCCGGCCGGAACCCCGGGAACCGCTTCCCCCCAGGACATCGTCGTTGAG